>Ga0209373_10000170_pt1 | contig 139167 bp, 132 predicted proteins | sample Higcelweek5metaG_FD_187173 | JGI IMG/M metagenome (GOLD analysis project Ga0209373, IMG submission 187173) | Freshwater pond sediment microbial communities from the University of Edinburgh, under environmental carbon perturbations - High... | ecosystem: Environmental > Aquatic > Freshwater >... | reverse complement strand
ATTCGGTTTCATTATCTGTTGGAATAGCAATTTCAAATAGAAAGCGAAATACCTTTGATGAATTATACAGGGATGCAGATATAGCCTTATACCGCGTCAAGGAGCAGGGCAAGAACGGCTATTGCTTTGATAATCAAATGAATAAGGGGGTTATTTAGAAATGGATTATGCAAAAATGCAGGAGATAGTAAGTTCATTGAGAAACAATGTGGGAAAGGTTATTATAGGAAAAAAAGATACAATAGATTTTGTGCTCGTGGCATTAATTGCTGGTGGGCACATTTTGATTGAAGATACACCTGGTACTGGCAAGACTATGCTGGCAAAGGCTCTGGCAGCTTCTATTGACGCAGAGTTCAAGAGGATACAGTTTACACCTGATTTACTACCTGCAGATGTTACGGGTTTAAATATATACGATCAGAAAGAATCGTGCTTTCGCTTTATAGAAGGTCCTGTTGTGACCAATATTTTGCTGGCAGATGAGATTAATCGTGCGACGCCGCGTACACAATCAGCACTTTTGGAAGCAATGGAAGAAAAACAGATTACCATAGATGGTAAGACACGTAAGTTAGAAGAGATATTCCTTGTTATGGCGACACAGAATCCGATTGAGACTGCGGGAACGTTTCCGCTGCCAGAGGCACAGATGGATCGGTTTATGATGCAATTATCGATGGGATTTCCGTCGAAAGAAGAAGAACTGGCTATTCTCGAGAGATTTATCTGCGACAACCCACTTATGATGCTTACACCGACGTGTACAAAAGAAGAAGTGCTGGATATGCGTATGCTGTCTTCAAAAGTCACGGTGCATCAGAGTTTAAGAGATTATATTGTACAATTGGTACAGGCAACAAGAAAGCATGCAGCAGTCGCATTGGGAGTCAGCCCAAGAGGCACAATTGCATTGCTGAAGGCGTGCCAAGTATATGCAGCAATGCAGAATCGTGATTTTGTAAAGCCAGAAGACATAAAAAAACTGGTGAAACCGTTATTATCTCATCGTATGATTTACTATACGGGGGCAGGAAGAAAAAGCGACGACAATATATTTGATGAATTATTAAATTCTATTGAAGTACCAAGTGAGGAATGGAGTATGCATTAGTAATAATGGATAATCTTTCTTAATAACTGTAGAGGTAGAATAATATGAAGTTATTGTTTGCATTTATGCTGGCGGTTTTATTGTATTTGGTACAGTATATTTTATTTAACAGACTATGGGATAAGAAGTTGTATATTACAATTGATTTTGCAGAAACAGTTGTTGAAGAAGGTAGTAGAACGACACTGGTTGAAACGATTGAAAACAGGAAATGGATGCCGCTCCCGATTCTGCAAATAAAATTTGCTACCACTCGAACTTTTCTGTTTGCAGAGGAAAAGAATGCTTCTGTTACGGATCAGTATTATCGAAATGAGTTTTTTTCTGTTATGCCGCATCAGCGTATTGTAAGGGAACTTCCTTTTGTATGTGATAAACGTGGTTGCTATAGAGTGAATGGTATGGATGTTTTATCTAGAGATTTGTTTTTAACAGAAAAAATGTTTTTGCATATGGAGCATGATGCCACGATCTATGTTCTGCCACGTAGGATTAAAGCGGAAAAATTATCATTTTCGATGGATACGTTGTTTGGCAATATCGTTAAAAAAAGTTATATGAATGAGGATCCATTTGAATTTGCTGGTATTCGCGAATACCAGCCATATGATAGTATGCATAGCATCAATTGGAAGAATACCGCAAAAACAGGCGTGTTACAGGTTAATACATATCATACGACTTTTTCACAGGAAATCCATATTTTCTTAAATTTGGAGACACAAATCGTGCCACATACGAATAAATTGCAGGAAGAATCAATTCGGATTGCTGATGCAATGGCTAATTGGTTTTTGTTTCAGAAGATACCAGTTGGATTTCATACAAATGCAAAGGATTTATACACAAAAGAGGAATTTACAGTCAAGGCAGGAGCTGGGAATAATCATATCAGAAACATGGAGATCGCTATGGCGAGAATTGATTTAACACAGGCAAGAGGCAATTTTGCAGAATTGTTGTATGCAAAAGCAATGACAATGAGCAGAAATGTTAAGCTGGTTGTGATATCGAATTATCGCAAAACAGATCTGGTGAATATGTATAAGCTACTGTGTGAGGAAGGCTTCTCCTGTAGTTGGATTATGCCGGATTTTTTTGATGTTGAGGTAAGTGAAATGTGCATGGGACTTCCAGAGTTTAAGCGTTGGGAGGTTACATATGGGGACTAGACGGTATATGATTTATACGGATATATTAAATCTTATCATGATAGAGCTCTTTTCAGTGATTACAACATGGTATTCTATGGTGCTGATGCAGATGCCGATTACACCATGGCTGCCGTTATGTTTTGCTATAATCATTGTGGAAACTTATTTTGTGAGAAAATATGTGTCAAAGCTTTATTGGTTTTTTGCTATTCGTGTCCTCATGATAGTAATTTCAATTTTCTTGCCACTTCTTTTTTCAGATATTTTTGTACTGGTCATATTTAATGTGATTTGGTTAGCGGCTGATTATTCTTTCTGGACAAATCAGGATCAAAAGGGAATTGGTCTGATACCAGGTCTTTTTGCATTACTGTTTGTTGTGGCTTTTATTTATGGTACATCTGTGCAGGAAATTTTTCTGTCTTCAGCGGCCTATAGTATGGGTATTATATATATGGGCATGTTTTTCCTGAGGATGTATTTTTCTAATATCAGAGATTTTTCTGAGGATAAGCAGATACATAATACTGTACCAATGAAATTAATGTTTATGCAAAACAGTAAGATGGTATTTGCTTTAGTAACCATTTTTGTAATAGCAATGCTGTTCCTGCGTTCCCAGACACTTTTTGATGCAATCGGCAGAATGCTTCGTATGTTGCAGGATATATTATTTCATTTCATAGAATGGGTTATTAGTCTGCTTCCCAAAATGAAAATAGAGAGTATTTTAGATATTATGGAACAAGGTGAGCCGGTTTCTGCAGATGCTGACGCACAGAATCCGATACTAGAATTTATTCTGATGATTGTTGAATATATCATTAGGTGGGTTATTATGATTGTCATAATAGGTTATCTTTTGAGAGGCATTTACCGGTTTATCATACAATACTGGTGCAGACAGATTGAAAAAGAAGAAAAATTGCTGTATGGCGGTATTAGGGAGACAAAAGAATGGTTGGAAAAAGAAAAACCTGAGGTAGCAGCACTACGATTTGGCAAAGGGACTAATGCGGAAAAGATCAGGCGGCTATATAGGAAAAGGATAGACGGCCTTCAAAAGAAAGGATATATCATTGTTAAGACACATGCGCCGATCGAAAGAGCAGTCGATATCGAACAATGGGGCGATGGTGATGTCTCTGTGGAAAAATTAACAAGGATATACGAGGAAGCAAGATATAGTGCTCATGAAATGACTGCTGAACATGTTAAGACAGCAAAATCAGAGAAGAGGCAGATGAGATGAGTAAACATTTAATCGGAGTATATACTATAAATATAAATCACATAGAATTTGAAAAGGATGTAATCAGGCTTAACAGCATTGAATTACCAGGACATACAGAAGACTATTTATCTAGCAAGCGAAGAGAAAAAGCAGAACGGTTTAAGTTCGACGCTGATAAAAAGCGCTCACTATGTGCAGGATTTCTATTGAATTATGCGTTGAAGGAACGGTATCCGGATATACAAATACCGGTCGTTGCCGCAACTGAGAAAATGGATTTGGAGAAGGGTTCTGCTGAAGAGGGAAAGCCATATTTACCAGATTATCCGCAGATCCATTTTAATTTGTCACATTCGGGAGAGTATACAGTATGTGCCATTTCGGATATTCCGGTGGGCATAGATATTGAACAGTGCAGAAAAATGAAAGAAAATATTGCAGAACACTTTTTTACACCAAACGAATATAAGCATATTATAAGTATAGGTGGACCTGATGAGAGGCGACAGCAATTTTATACTTACTGGGTTCTAAAAGAGAGTTTTATGAAAGCAACAGGTCTTGGTATGAGACTGCGGTTAAATGAATTTGAGGTGTGTCTTGGAGAGAGAATCACCTACAGACAAAGCATAAACCCAAACCAGTATTTTGCAAAAATGATTCCGACACAAGATAATTATAAACTAGCCATATGTGCGGTTGGAGAGTGGAATATAGAAGTGGTAACACTGTGAATTCAGGCTTGACTACGTTCTTAAAACATTATATAATACATTTCGTGACGTTCTGTAAAAGTATGAGATATATAACGGGGTGTGGCTCAGTTTGGTTAGAGCGCCGTCTTAGGGAGGCGGAGGCCGCTAGTTCGAATCTAGTCACTCCGATTTGAAGGTAGTGTGAATAAAACATAAAAAAGAAGTTTTGAAGGTTCTTATCAGGATAAGAATTGGAGGAACTTCTTTTTATATGATTGAAAGTATTGCAAGATAAAGCTATAATAAATTAACTGTAAATAAACGTGCAACATTATTGATTAGAAATTAAGAGGAGGAATGTATATGCAATATGAAATAGTAGGAACACCATTTCCGGTCGTATCAATTGGATTAAACGCAGGAGAATCAGTAATATGCCAAAAAGGTGGAATGGCATGGAAATCAACAAACGTTACAATGCAGACGAGCGGCGGAGGACTTGGAAAGATGTTCTCAAAAGCAATTTCTGGTGAAGCGATGTTTCAGAATACATATACTTCTGAAAATGGAGCAGGTAGCATATCGATTGGTGCAAGCGTGCCAGGAAATATTCTGGCAATCAATATTGAAAGCGGAAAGTCTATTATTGCGCAAAAATCAGCTTTTTTGGCATCGGAAGCAGGTGTTGATTTTGAGTTATTTTTTCAACAAAAAATCGGAGTCGGTTTTTTCGGCGGTGAAGGTTTTATTATGCAGAAGTTTATGGGCCAAGGTATGCTGTTTTTAGAGATAGATGGCAGTATTGTTGAGTATGATCTGGCACAGGGAGAGAAAATGCAGATTGATACAGGTTATCTAGCGGCAATGGAAGAAACGGTCCAGATGAATGTAGAGACAGTAAAAGGGCTTGGGAATATGGTTCTTGGAGGAGAAGGTCTTTTTATCACAACTGTCACGGGGCCTGGACATATCTGGCTACAGACATTACCTATTCCAGGACTTGCGAATGCTTTGCGCAAATACTTCCCAGCTTCAAAATAAAAGAAAATAAGGTGGAATTTTAGAAAATGATGAGGATAAAGCATCTGCTTAAATGGATAAAAGAAAAAACAGGTAATACAAAGACAAAGATGCAGAATTATGTAAACCGAAATTTTCAAAATTCCAATCCCGGTGTTTATTGGGTAACGATGGTTGTTCTCTGCCTGATAGCAGGAATTTTTGCTTACGGTAATTTTAGAATTCCATGGCTGGCATCTATTGTGGCAGTAATCGCAACTTTGATAGTTAGCACAGTTGCATACTTTATTCTGGATGTTTTGTTTCATTTATTATTGAAAAATGGTATTCGTAATTTGTTGTATGTGACTACTATTCTGTTTCTATTAACAATTATGGGAATAATAGGTTGTAGTGGAAATGATATAGTGGGTGCTATTTGCTTTGCCATTGTTGTGGGGATTGCTTTGGTACTTTTTGGGAGAAGCTTCTACGCACTGTGTCATAATAAAGTCAAGTCACCAACGATTTTTGTGACTGTTGGAGTAACAGGCGCAGTGCTTTTTGCATTTCTGGTGTTTATGGGAAATAAGGGTTTTACAGATTCTTATATTGCAAAATATGTAGATGGTAACAAGCAGGTTCAAGAGGCAATTCATGATGGAGAAATAGAAGGATTTGCAGCGAATCTTGAAAATGGAAGCTATACAGTAGCAACCATGGATTATGGTCCTGATTCTGATACCGAAACTGAATTAAGAACGCAGACCGTGGATTTATCTGCATATGTAAATGAAGCTACCAAAATTAACGGAATGTACCATAAATTGATGCAAAAATATAGCGTGAAGGAGGCCCCAATTGCAGGAAAAGTGTGGTATCCTGTGGAGGCCTCTAATTGTCCTGTGTTATTTATGATTCACGGAAACCATACTATTGCAACAGATTCCTATTTGGGATATGCTTATTTAGGTGAGCATCTGGCGTCCCATGGGTACGTAGTAATATCTGTGGATGAAAATATTTTAAATAATTTGAGAGAAGAGAACGATGGGCGTGCAGTTTTACTGCTCGAAAATATAAAGCAGTTTGCAACCTATAACGTGGAGGAGAAAAATCCGCTGTTCCGAAAAATGAATTATGATAAGATTGCCATTGCAGGGCATTCCCGTGGTGGTGAAGCAGTGTCGATAGCGTATTTATTTAATCATTATGATGTCTATCCTGAAAATGGAACTAAGAAGTTTGATTATCATTTCAATATTCAGTCAGTTATAGCGATTGCTCCTACAGTGGATCAATATAGACCTGCTGACCATGATGTGGAATTAAGCGACATAAATTATCTGCTTTTGCAGGGAGCGAATGACCAGGATATATGCGTGTTTATGGGAAATACTCAGTATAAGAATGTAACATTTAGTGAGACTTCAAATAAAAAATATATAAAATCATCTCTCTATATTGCGGGTGTTAATCATGGACAATTTAACAGTGAATGGGGGCAATTTGATATGCCTGCACCTCTTTCAACATGGCTGAATGTGGGCAACTTTATTTCGGAGAAGGAACAGCAGACAATTTGCAAACTGTATACGAAGGAATTCTTGGATACTACACTTTTAGGGGAGGATACCTATCGGGATTTGTTTACCGATTATAGTAAATATAGTATGTACCTTCCGAAGACGGTTTATATTTCACAATATGAGACTTCTGAAGAGAAGGTGATATGTGATTTTGAAGAAGATTCTAATTTAGAGACAACTACTCTAGGAGAAGGTATGATTCAAACCTTAAATATGACAGAATGGTCAGAGGGGCTGGTTCAAAGCTCAAATAATATTGCAGGTGGAAATCATAAAAATAATGCGCTCAATCTAAAGTGGAATGATACGAAGGAAGCTGAAGTTATTTTTACAATTCCGAGTCAGAATATGCAGGAGGGAGAACTGCTGTTTGATATTTGCGATAGGAACGAAAGTGAAATTTCAGAAAATATTTCAAATTTGGAAGTAATAGTTATATTAACGGATGGCAGTGGGCAAACAGTAAGTTTATCTACAGGTGATTATGAGACTGTTTATCCAGCTTTGCCGGTGAAGCTCGGAAAGGTACAATTTTTGTCTGGTAAAACTGAGTATAAGCATCAGTTCCAAACGGTTAGTTTGCCTATCCATGGATTTATAACAAAAGGAGTGGCGCTTGATCAGACAGACATATGTAAGATTCGTATTTTATTTCAAGATAGAACAAAAGGTGACATTTTGATTGACAATGTGTGCTTAAAATAGTGCTATCCGAGAATTTTCAGAATTTGACAGCGGATATGTTTTGGGTGTATAATAAATTTATTATAAACTATAGATGGGAAAGACGCATTCACTCAAAATGACTTGACAGAATGTTTGAAACTGAATATATATCCTTTAGAGTGGATCTCTCATTTTAGAGAGCCACTTTTTATTTGGGAAAAAATGAAAATAATGAAGCGCAGCATACGCTGCAGGGAGGTACAAATGAAATTATATAATCCGACACTTTTAAACGAAGAAGATAACTCCTACCCGGACCTTTTTAAAAGAAGTCCCTATAATCCAATTATTACGGCAAAGGATTTGCCATATCCAGTGCATACCATATTTAATCCAGCAGCAACGATGTATGAAGGCAAAACCTTATTATTAGCAAGAGCAGAAGACAGGCAGGGTTTTTCACATCTTGCAAGAGCAATCAGTAAAGATGGAATCACAGAGTGGGCATTTGATAAAGAACCCTCTATTGCAGCAGAGCCAGATTTATTTCCAGAAGAGACATGGGGAATAGAAGATCCCAGAATCACATATATGGAAGAAACAAAAAACTGGATTATAGCGTATACATCATTTTCACGAAAGGGACCTACTGTATCAATAGCATTTACAGAAGATTTCGAAAACTATGATAAACAGGGAAGTATTATGCCTCCAGATGATAAAGATGCAGCGCTGTTTCCTAAAAAAATAAATGGCAAGTATTATTTGATTCATAGGCCATATTCTGACGGGCATAAGGCTCATATCTGGTTGTCTAGTTCTCTGGACTTGAAGAATTGGGGCGAAAATCAGATTCTTTTAAATGCACGCAATGGAGGCTGGTGGGACGCCAATAAAATCGGCATCAGTGCACAGCCGATTCAGACAGAAGAGGGATGGCTCATTCTTTATCATGGAGTAAAAAGTACTGCTAGTGGAGCAATCTATAGATTGGGATTAGCGCTTTTGGATATTGATAATCCTTTTATTGTGCTAAAAAGAAGTAATGATTGGATTTTTGAACCTGAACAAAATTATGAAAGATTTGGAGATGTTAATAATGTAGTATTTCCATGTGGTTGGATACATGATGAAGAAACAGGCGTAGTGAGGATGTATTATGGAGGAGCAGATACCAGCATTAATCTGGCCACAGCGAAACTAGAAGACTTACTAAACTATATTAGAAAGTGTCCGAAACCGATAGAAGATGATTAATAGTAATGAAGGAGGAAAAATATGATAGAAAAAAAAATACTTAATATAGCTTTTTTAAGTACGATACCACCACGCGAGTGTGGCCTTGCAACGTTTACACAGGATTTGATAGATGCAATAGATGAAAGTGGTGCAGTTAACACTTATGTTATTGCAGTAAATAATAAAACGCAAAGAAAATATGGTTCAAAGGTAATTTGTGAAATTAATCAGAACTGTCAAGAAGATTACTTAGAACTGGCGGATAAATTAAGTAGTTTTGGAATTGATTTGGTAGTCATAGAGCATGAATTTGGTATTTATGGCGGAGAATATGGAGAATACATTTTAGAGTTTTTAAGACAGGTAGAAATACCTGTTATTACAACTCTGCATACCGTTTTGAAAAATCCAAACAAAAAGCAGAAAGCTATCATCACAGAACTTGGGAGAAGAAGTTCAAAAATAGTGACAATGGCAAAAAATACTAAGAGTCTATTACATTCATTATATGAAATACCGAGTGATAAAATCAAGGTTATTCATCACGGCGTGCCATTCCAAAAGGTGCTTTCGAGAAATGATTTAAAAGAAAAAAATGGATTTAGTAGCAGACAGATTGTTAGTACCTTTGGATTATTGAGTCCAGGCAAGGGGATTGAGTATGCGATACAGGCTATGAAGAAAATAACGAGAGAACATAATGAAATTCTCTATTTAATTCTCGGGCAGACACATCCAGATCAAAAAGATGAGTCATATAGGAGAATGCTGGAAGGACTTGTTTCAGAATATCAATTAAGCGAGAATGTTAAATTTGTCAATAAATATCTTTCGAAGACAGAAATTATAAATTATCTGCAGATGTCAGATATCTATATGACACCATATTTGTCAAAAGAACAAGCAGTAAGCGGAACTTTGGCATATGCTGTCGGATATGGTAGAGCAATTATATCGACGCCATATCTTTATGCGCAGGAGATGCTCGCTGAAGGAAGAGGTGTGCTTGCAGAATCCGAGAATGCTGATTCATTATTTTATGGCTTAAGATACCTATTGCAGCATCCTGACAAAAAAAGAGAGATGGAAAGAAAGACACTGGAGTTTGGAAAATCAATGTATTGGTCAATTGTTGGGCAAAGCTATATGGAACTCTTTTTTGAAGAAGTTAGGATGGGTAAAAAGCTCGGGGTAATGATATGCTAAATAAAAAAGCAGGTCAGTTTGCAGTATATATATTTACATCTACTGATGATACGGGTATTCTTCAACATGGAAAATACGGAGTACCCGATCGAAATCATGGGTATGCAACTGATGATAATGCGCGAGCACTTATTTTGGCAGTGCAGCTATACGAAATATATGGAAAGAAGAAATATCTAAAATTAATGAACATCTATCTGTCTTTCTTAAACCATGCATTAAATGATAAAGGAATGTTTAAAAACTTCATGGGTTATCAAAGATTATTTTTGGAGGAGCAAGGATCAGAGGATTGTTATGGAAGATGTTTATGGGCCTTGTGCCGTACTCTGAGTAGTCCTGCAGTCCCTCAAAACATGAAAAACACATGTACATGTCTTTTGAAAGAAGCTTTTAAAAACGTTAATAATTTATCATCTCCACGTGCAAAGGCATATGTTATCGTAGGAATGAGTTATTTGGGAAAAACTGAGGACTCAATTCGTGATATGAGTCAATTGTCAGATTCTTTGGTAGTACAGTATCAGGAATATAGTAATGATTCATGGAAGTGGTATGAAAATTCGCTTTCCTATGGAAATGCATTTTTACCATGGGCCTTATCCTGCGCAAATAGATATTTACAGAAAGAAATATATTATGAGATTGCGCTTGAAAGTATGACGTTTCTGGAAAGTATTGTTTTAAAAGAGGAATACTTTAAACCTATTGGATGCAATGGGTGGCTTATAAAAGGACAGAAACCTGCACTATATGATGAGCAGCCAATTGAAGCATCTGAAATGTTAATGGCTTGTCTGGAGTTTCATAAAATGACAGGTGATATGGATTACCTTGATAAAGCAAAAAAATGCAGGGATTGGTATCTTGGTATAAATTCAGCGGGCAAAAATATGATTGATGATGAAACAGGTGCTTGCTATGATGGTATTACGGAGATGGGAATCAATCTAAATCAGGGAGCAGAAAGCAGCATATCATATGGACTCGCAACAATAAATGCTCCTGATTTTGAAAAATAGAATTTTTTATAAAGTATTTTGTTCAAGAAAAGATTGCTGGAAATCAAAAAAAATCAAAAAAGAAATCAGAAAAGAATAAATTTAATAGTCCCCGCATATAAAAAATGTGATATAATTATAAATGAAAATAGATGCATTTTAAGAAAATTGAGGTTGCCTGTATTGAATTTATTACAGGTAGCATTTTTTATAATCGTTTAGAGTAGACTGCGCATGATTTATGGAGGCTGTAATGAATAAAGAAGAGATGAATCTGGAAAACATACCAAAAACTAGAAATGAAAGAATACCGGGTCTTGATGTAATAAGAACGGTGGCAACATTTTTTGTTGTATGTATTCATTTTTATTTAAACTGTGGTTATTATAGTGCCCCGATGGAAGGAACGGCAATGTTTGTCATGACATATGGGAGATGGCTGTTTTTGATTTGCGTACCTCTGTTTCTGCTGTTGACTGGATACTTTAAAAGCAATAAAAAACTATGTAAGGAGCATTATAAAAGCCTGATTCCAATATTGACTGCATATGTAGTGATATCAGTCATTAAAATAATTGCTTCGAATCATATTTACGGGACAGTCTATACATTTAGCGATGCGATAAGGAATATTCTTAATTACCAGATGGCATGGTATGTGGGATTATATATTTCTCTTATGTTACTGGTCCCATTTTTGAATATTATGTGGCATGCACTTGACTTAAAGCAGAAGCAGGTATTAATGATATCGCTGCTCTTCATATCTACACTATATCCCTTGATTAAAGTGATCGCACCTTCGTATTGGCAGATGCTGTATCCTCTCGTTTATTATTTTATGGGCGCCTATATAAAAGAGAGGCAGCCAAAGATTAAAAAAGGGTTAGCAATACTAATCTTGTTCGTGATCGTAATGGCGGAGACGATAGGCGTTTATTACTATTCAAGGGGAGTTTCCTTTAAATGGGATTTTCTTGGCTCGGTAGATAACGGATATAATGCACTACCAGTTGTTGCGTGTACAGTAATTGTATTTCTATGTCTATATGATATTAAGATCAAAACCAGGTTTGTTGCTTGGATTTTTGAAAAAATATCGTCGGTGTCATTTGAAATTTATCTTTTTGCTGGAATATTTGATGCTTATTTATATTTCTATGCAAAACGTTATATCATGGACGCACCATCATTTTTACCTTATTTCCTGCCACTTGTACTATTGTCGTTCGTTGGAGCAGCAATTGCCTCATTTTTATATCAGTGGGTGTATCGTACGGTTGAGAAGAAAATTGTGAAATGCAATGAAAAAAGATTAATGAAAAAGCATAATAGAGAACTATTAAATAAATAGACTAATCAAAAAGAAGCATCCTATTCGATGCTTCTTTTACTTTACTGCGGGAGATGGGACTTGAACCCACACTCGAATACTCGAACTAGATCCTTAGTCTAGCCTGTCTGCCAGTTCCAGCACTCCCGCAAGTACATTGATATTATGTAATTCACACAATATCAGCGACTAAAATATAATACCATTTTATGATATAAAAATCAATCATTAAATTTTAAAAATGAAAAAAACGAAAAAATCACGGTAAAAAAGATTTGTGAATTTTTTTAATAGCCCTTCGCAAAATCGGCATTGTATTTTAGCATCTTGTGTTCTTTGTAAAGCTGCATGTTTTCATAGATTATTTCAAAGACTCTTTCTTGATAAAGATCCGAATACAAAGCAGTATGAGGAGTAATAATCACATTGTCAAAATCCCACAGGGGACTGCTTGCTGGTAAGGGTTCCGTTTCAAATACATCTAGTGCAACACCGCGAAAAAATCCTTGCTTGAGGCGTGCAATCAAATCCTGTTCATGGATGATGTCACCACGTGAAATATTGATTAATGACACAGTTGGCTTCATTTTCGAGAATGCTTTTTCATTTAATAGATGATAAGTTTTAGTTGTACTGGGTAAAGTGGATATTATTACGTCACACAACGAATAGAATTCATCCAGATGATCTAAATCATAAATTTGATCAAAACAGGAATCAGCATCATGTCCGCTAGAATTGACGCCATAGATTGTTGTATGAAATGGCTTCAATCGTATTGCTGTTTGTGTGGCAATGTTTCCCGTTCCTAAAAACCCAATTTTTTTGCCATAGAATTCTAGAATATCATGATTTGGTTGCCATGATTTGGTAACTTGCCTATTATAAAAGTTTTTAGTCTGTTTGAATATCTGAAACAAGTAGGAGATGATCCATTCTGCAATGGGGATTGCAGTAGAGTCAAAATTGTTAGTTACTTGTATTTTCAATTTGGTAATATCTGAAAGAGGAACATGATTAATCCCTTTGCTTACCAATTGAATCCATTGTAAGGATGGCATTTTTGGAATGGAAATTTTTTGAAAAGGATTAAAACAGACAAGCACCTCATAAGGGACATTGTGGATTTCCTCTGTGAGTTCTGCTTCGGGGATATAGGTTATTTCATAACCCAAATCCTCTAATTTTTTGAAATTTTCATCTCCATAGGAAAATGTAAAAAGGACTTTTGTTTTATGCATGATTTAGGGCCTCCAAATAATTTCTGATGCGTTTAGTCCCTTCAAGTATATTTTCTTCCGAGTTTGCAAAGCACATTCTAAGATAACCTTCACCCTCCGAACCAAAAGCAGCACCAGACACAGTTAAAACCTTTGCATATTTCAGCAGATTCATTGCCATTTCTTCAGAAGGGATATTCCATTCCTTAATATTGATAAAGATGCAGAAGGATCCTTCGGTTTTGAAAACTTTAAAATTGGGAACCTTACATAGTTCAGTATAGATTAAATTTCGCCTTTTTTCATATTGTTGCTGCATTTTCATTACTTCGTTTTGAGAATTTGTCAATGCTTCCACACCTGCTTTCATTACAAAAACAGGCAAACATGCAATCAAAGGCTGTTGCATAGTTGAGATGCTTGACATGATTTCTTCATTGCTGCTAATAATATATCCAAGTCTCCAGCCAGTCATTGCATAGGTTTTAGAAAAACTATTTACGACAAGAACACGGTTTTCCATCCCAGGTACTTGGGCAATACTGTAGTGTGTACGATTGTCAAACAGGATACTTTCATATACCTCATCTGATATCACATACAAGTCATGTTTTATAATAACTTTTGCAAGCTTTTCGGCGTCTGCTTTTTCAAGAACAGCACCCACAGGATTTGTGGGATAATTCAGAATAATAGCTTTTGTTTTAGGCGTGATCGCTGCCTCAAGTGCGTCGGGTTGGAGGCGAAAATGAAATTCTTCTTTGAGCGGAACACGTTTAACAATGCCACCGAGCAGTTTAATCTGCCCTTCATAACAGGTATAAGCGGGATTCGGAAGAATTACTTCATCACCGGGATTGATTATCGCCATCAAAGACATCATTATTCCTTCAACGCCACCGGCGGATATCATGACATTTTGTTTTGAGAATGAGCGGTTAAATTGTTTGGTATATTTCTCGGCAATTGCATGCTTCAATTCGGGAAGTCCACTTTCCTGACCATATTTTGTATCTTTATGATTTAGAGATGCAATTGCTTTGTCAATAATTGTTTGAGGGGTATCAAAATCAGGTTCACCATTACAAAGATTAATCACATCAGGATACTGTGTAGCAAGGGTAAACATTTTGCGAATTCCAGATTCCGGATACGATAATGCAAGTTCGGACAATATTTTCTTCATATTCTTCTCTCCATTTGCTTAAAACATGTATGTTGTATTACAAGTTAATTATAACAGAATCTTATCATAAATCAATATCATAAAAAAAGCAAGATGTCATAATATACAGTAAACATGCGTGTTTTCACGAAAAACAATGTAATACATGCACAAAAAAAGACAAGAATAAATTGAAAAATTTGTGATAATAATCAAAAAATGTATTGACACATAAAAATCGATATGCTATTATGTGGTAAATCGACAATGAGGACGAAAACAGAAATGAGTGATTCAGGAGAGTTCATCAAGTTACAAAATAAAGAAATTCGTGAGCAGGTTTTCGAACAGCTGTTGATGAAGATAACAATGGGAGAGTGGAAACCAGGTACGAAGATTCCATCTGAAAATGAGTTGTCAAATGCTATGGGGGTCAGTAGAATTTCGGTACGTGAGGCGATACAGAAATTAGTTGCAATTAATTTGGTTGAAACCTTTCGCGGTAAAGGAACTTATGTAAAGAGTTTTTCTGCTAATAATTACTTAAAAGCAATGACACCAATGCTTTTTTTGAGCAGAGATGATATTAAGTCAGTTGTAGAGTATAGAAAGATTCTGGAAATAGGGATTATTGATATTTTTATGAAGCACGTTGAAAAACGTGATATTGATGCCTTAAAGAAAATTCTTCAAAAAATGGAATATTTCTATGAAAAGAGAAATTTGAGTAAATATAAAGAATATGATGTCTCCTTTCATATGAAACTATACGAAATGACAGATAATCCATTTATAATTAAGATTAGCAGCATTGTCAGAGATGTTATTAATTCCGCAATTGCTGGAGCACTTACCGAAGAGGGTGCGCGAGAAGGCATAGAATTTCATTCCCAGATTTTGAAGTTTATTGAAGAAAATAATACAGTGCAATTAAAGAAAATAACAAATGAGCTTTTTGAAAAGGTTGAAGAGGAGATAGAAAGAATTGAAGTTTAAATATTATGTCAATTTATATAACAGACATAATTTTTTTAAAACTAACTTGTATTACAACATACAAGTAAAAACACACAATGGAGGAAGAGATTATGGGTAAAAAGAAGAAAATGAGTTTTATGGAAGGAATCAAAAGTCAATTTTCAACAAAGTCACTTGTATTGATACCAATTGCAGTGGGTATTAACTTAATCGGTGGCACACTATGTTCAGCTTTAAAATTACCGTTGTTCTTAGACATGATTGGTACAATTGTAATCGCATGTTTGTCAGGTCCTTGGGTAGCGGCGCTTTGTGGTCTATTAACTAACATTTTCCTTGCATTAGTAGCAAATCCAGTATATCTACCTTATGCAGCGGTTAGTGTCCTTTGCGGTTTGGTAACTGGATATATGGTAAGAGCAGGATTGTTCAAAAAAATCTGGGGTGTTATACTTACCTGGTTGGCATGTACGTTGACAAACGTAATATCTGCATCTACGATTACAATTTTGGTTTTTGGTGGAGCTACAGGGGTGACAGGATCATCTGTATTAACTGCAACACTAATTGCGGCTACAAAGGACATTGTGACATCTGTACTTTCTTCCTCTATGATTGAGAATTTAGTAGATAAAGGTATTGCATTTGCCATTGCTTATGTCTTGGTTAAAAAAATACCAAAGAGATTTATGAGCCAGTATACATCAAGCGCTATTGATGATGTTGAAGATGAAGATGAAGTATAAGAAGAATAGTTTGTAAAAGCAGCAAGGTAGTGAGCAACAGTCAATCATTTGTTGCTCATTACTATTGACAGGAGGTTATCATGGCAAAGGTATCAAATACATTTATTCCTAAAAATACAGTAATAGAAGCGTTGAATCCAATGGTAAAAATTTTAGCGGTGTTCTCTTTGGGAATTAGTGCTTTGATTTTTCCTAATTCCTATTTAGGTTTTGGAATTGTAGTAGTCATGTTTGTAGTTGCAGGAATTGCAAAGATGCTTAAGCCATTTTCGAAAATAATATTTGGCTTTGGAATCCCAATTACAGTTATGCTGATGTTTATTCAGGGGTGCTACAGTCCTAAAAATATAACAATAATTGCAGATTTTGGTTTTGTGCAGATTGGACTGGAAGGAGTGCTTTACGCACTTAAAATAATCAGTGCATTACTCGTTTTTCTCAGTACGTTTTATATTATGAATAAAACAACATATACGGGAAAGCTGGTAGCGGCTCTAACAAATAGCGGGTTGCCACCAAAAGCAGGTTATTTAGTTCTTGCAAGTTTGAATGTTGTCCCACAAATGCAACGAAGAATGGGAATTATTCAAGAAGCGCAAAGTGCGCGAGGAGTAGAAACCGGAGGCGGACTAATCGCGCGTATGAAGGCATATATTCCACTTCTTGGACCGGTGGTCATGTCATCCTTAACGGATGCGCAAGAGAGAGGAATGACCTTAGAGACTAGAGGCTTTGGAATCACAGGAATTAAGCAGACAAGCTTTGTAGAAGTAACATCAACAAAATTGGATAAGATAATAAAAGGTATTTTAATAGCGTTTTTTGTTATTGTATTAATTTTATCAATTTTAATGAGACTTCACATTATTTAGAAGGGAAGTATAGATCATGGGAAAAGTTGTTTTAGAAGTAAAGGATTTCTGCTTTCGATATAGACAGACAAAGCGAAAGGCATTAAATAAATTGAATTTCAAAGTGGAAGAAGGCAGTTTTTTTTGTATCATTGGTGCGAATGGATCAGGAAAGTCTACACTTTGCAATGCATTGGTTGGCTTGATTCCACACTATTTTGTCGGAAAGATGTCTGGTGAAATTTATGTAGAGGGACTAAAAGTGGAAGATAGTACGATAGCAGAGCTATCAAGTCAGATCGGACTTGTTTTTCAGAACCCATTTAACCAACTGTCTTATACGGCAGGAACTGTTGAAGAGGAGCTGGCATATGGACTGGGCAACAGGGGCATGGCAAGAGAAGAAATGATCCAAAAAGTCGCACATGTTGCAAAATTAATGAGAATTGAACATATTGTGAATAAAAATCCATTGGAATTATCAGGTGGTCAGGTACAGAGGGTTGCTTTTGGGTCTACATTTATTATGGAACCAAAAATATTGGTCTTGGATGAATGCACAACACAGTTAGATCCCTTGGGCAGTGAAGAAATATTTGATATTGTCAAGGAACTAAATCAAAAAGGGATTACAGTAATTATGGTGGACCATGATATGGAAAGAGTTGCTCGTTGTGCTGATCAGGTTATGGTTTTAGACCAGGGTGCGATTATTGCAATTGATACACCAAAAAATATTTTCGGGAATCCAGAAATTGTTGCACACCATATTGGTGTTCCTGATTTTGTGGAAATATGTCAGAAGCTTAGAGAAAAAGGGTATATGGACAGGGAAATAGAAGTGACAGAAGAACCGACAATTGAACTTGTAAAGGAGGTTCTACTAGGATGAAAATTGAATTAAGGAAACTAAGACATGTCTATCCTACTGGAGATGAAGCTTTAAAAGGGATAGACCTAGTGATTGAAGGGACGGAGCCGGTTGCAATTATTGGACAGAATGGTGCAGGAAAAACGACAGTAGTGAAGCATTTTAATGGGATTTTAAGACCAACGTCTGGTGAAATGTTAATTAATGATGAAAATATATGTAATAAAACAACAGCACAGTGCTCAAAGCTAGTAGGATATGTTTTTCAAAACCCAGATGATCAACTTTTTTTAGAGTCAGTCAGAAAAGAATTTGAGTTTGGCCCACGCCAAATTGGTATGCAGGAAAATGAAATTAATGAAAGAATAAAGATGGTATCAGAAATGGTTGGACTGCAAGATAAGCTAGAGTTACATCCATTTGATTTAACTTCAACTGAAAAAAAGTTTTGCACAATAGGCGCCATTATTATGATGAATCCAAGTGTAGTTATATTTGATGAACCAACATGCGGTCAGGATGTAGAAGGTAATCAAAGATTAAGAAGTATTATAGACACATTGCAGAAGGAAGGAAAACTATGTATTACAATTTCACATGATATGAAATTTGTTGTTCACAATTTCAAGCGTGTAATCGTAATGTGCAAAGGCAATGTTCTTTTGGATGGAGATACGGAGTATGTATTTTCTCAAGTGGATACTATTAAAAAAAGCTTCGTTACACCGCCACCAATAACAAGGGTAGCGCAAAAAGCGGGATTAGAGAAAACTGTATTCACAACAGATGCATTTATGCAAGTGATTGAATCGTATAGAAAGGAAAGGTAAGGAAATGGCAAATGTAATTATTCAGATTTATGGAATCAGAACAGTAGAGGATGCAAGAATGGTAATTGATATGGGTGGACACCATATTGGTGTGTCTTATGGAAAAATCAAAAGAACACCTGGACAATTAACCTGTGAGAAAGCAAAAGAGATATTTGAAGGGGTACAAGCTGAGGCTGTTAAGATTGGTTTGACAGTGGCAGAAGATATAGAAGAAATAACAGAAAATTTGAAAGAAGTTCTTCCTGACGTATTGCATTTATCAGGTGATATTGACGGTGTCAACCCAGAACAAGTCCAAGAGTTAAAAAATAGATTTCCAGGGCTGAAAATCATGCAGGCGATTCCTGTCTTAGCTGGAATTCCTTTAGAAGAGCAAAAGGTCATTCAATATATTAAGGATTATGAAGCGGTGTCGGATTTCTTTTTGATTGATACCAAAGCACCTGCAGCAACAGATATTGGCGCAACAGGGTTGACACATGATCGAGAGATTGATAAAGCAATTGTTGATAGTACAAAGGTTCCTTGTATTATTGCAGGCGGGTTAGATGCATCGAATGTTGCAGAGGCAATTCATATCTGTCATCCATACGGAGTTGATTCCTACAGTCTTACAAATTTTGATGAATCAAGACCAACTACAGAAGGCTGTAAAGATCCCGCTAAAGTCAAAGCATTTACGGAGGCAGCATTAAATGCATAAGGTTTTAGTAATAGGTGATGCAAATGTCGATATTATTGTTCCATATCCCAAATTTTTAAATATGGAGAGAACATTAGTTGAATATCCCACACCAGAGCTGCAGGGAGGTGGAACATCTGCCAATACAGCAGTAGCACTTTCGAGGCTGGGAGTATCAACCGTGTTTTTGGGAACCATTGGGGATGACCAGTATGGGAAATATATAATTAACGATTTTATCCATGAAGGTGTGAATATCTCGCAACTAATTATTGAACCAGAATTAAATACAGTTGGTGTATTTGCTTTTATTGATGAAAATGGTGAACGATATCTTTGGGGATGGCCACGAGAAAATCAGGCTTTTAAGTATATAAATGAAAGCAAGGTAACTGTTGAGTCTTTAAAAGAGGTATCATGGGTGCACTCCTCTGGAATGTCACTTGTTTATAATACATCAGCAAGAAGCACGATTATAAAGCTATTTAGGATGGCCTATGAAATGGGAATACCTACATCCTTTGACTTAAATCTACGAGTTGATAATGGAAAGCTAGAAGAAGAATATAGAAAGTCCATTTATGAAATCATACAGTATACAACGTTTCTCCTTGGATCGGGAAAAGATGAGTTCAATTATTTGGGAGAAAACGGAAAATGGAAAGAGAATGCCAAGTCCTTTGTCATAGATAAAAGAACTGTAATTGTTAGAAATGGAGCAGCCGGATCTATTGGTATATCTAGCAGTGAAGAATTGGAAATACCTGCTTTTCCGGTTGAAGTGGTTGATACTGTTGGAGCTGGTGATGTTTTTAATGCAGGATTTATTGCAAAAAATCTCGAAAATGCTTCACTAGAAGAATGCTTAATGAATGGAAATGCAGTTTCTGGGTATACAGTTGGAAAAAAGGGTGCCAGAAATGCACCAAATAAAAATGAATTATATCAGTTTTTGCAGAAATATTGATAGGAGGAACGTTATAAATGAAAAAAGTAATTTTGGATTGTGATCCAGGTCATGATGATGCCTTTGCTATTATGCTTGCAGTGCAGAACCTTGATGTCTTAGGAATTACAACGATTGGTGGAAATTGTACATTAGAAAATGTCACAAAAAATGCATTAAAAATATTAGAAGTTTTAGATCGTACAGATATTTCTGTATATAAAGGTCACTCTTGCCCATTGGTGATGCCACTTGTTACAGCGCCACAGTTTCATGGAGAAACTGGTCTGGACGGTCCTATACTTCCGGAACCTATGATAAAAGCGCAAGAAAAGCATGCAGTAGACTTTATTATTGATACCGTAATGAATACAGAGGATGTTACATTAATTGCAACAGGGCCGTTAACGAATATTGCAGCAGCGATTAATAAGGCTCCACAAATTGTAAAACGAATCAAAGAACTTAGTATTATGGGAGGATCAGTTACTTTTGGCAACTGGACACCAGCTGCAGAATTTAATATTTATGTAGATCCTGAAGCGGCATATAGAGTTTTTAATTCAGGATTGCATATTAAAATGTCAGGTATTAACTTAACACGCCAGTGTTGCCTAACGCATGAGCATGTTAATCAGTTTCGTGAGATAGGAACAAAAACTGCGAATCTTGCAGCAGATTTAACAGAGTATTTTATTGGAGCTACTGTAAAAAGTGCATCTTTGACTGGAGCTAATATGCATGATGCATGTGCGGTTGCATGGTTAGTTGATCCCTCATTGATTAAAGCTGCAGATATGCATATAGATATTGAACTTAAAGGAGAGCTTACAAGAGGGATGACAGTATGTGATTATCGCCATTTACGAGGAGTAGATCCTGAAATTGATTTATATAGAGAAGCGCAGATGGATTTTAGAGGAAAAGAACCGAATGCTGAAGCAGCACTAGAATTAGATTTCCCCGGATTTGTGAGGCTGCTATATCAAACGCTTGAGAATTGTAATTAAGCAGATGGAGGAAATGCAATGTTTTTAGAATCCAAAAAATATACTTTTTTAGGATTTTTAGCAATTATTATATGGGGCACAAGTGCAATATTTACTAGAAATTTGAGTACTTCAATTGGTGCATATACATCGGCAGCTCTAGTTAACTTAATAGGTGGAATTGTCGTATTAGGAAGACAGATGACTAAAAAAGAAGAATTCAAAAATTGGAAAGAAGTGACATGGAAATATTGGCCAATATGTGGAATACTTTTTATTCTTTATACAGCATCTTCGTATGTTTCAATGAGTATTGTGGAAAAAAATGAGGCTGTTGTGACACTTGTATTGATACGCTTTCTATGGCCCCTGTTTACTTTGATTTTCACTATCCCAATCCTGAAAGCAAAAGCATCAAAATGGTTAATTGCCAGCGTATCCGTTAGTATGATTGGGATCATTGTTGCTAAATTGGGAAATACAATTTTTGATTTACCTAATTTTGTTCATAACATAGTTTCGGGAGATGACATAGTAGGATATCTGATGGGATTTGTTGTAGCTATATCATGGGGATTATATACTAATCTCACAAAAAAATATGTTGGATCTTTTGACATAGATGGAGTGGGAATCTATATGATTAGTGCAGCAATGATACTCGGCGTAATTGCTTTAAATGTAAATGAACCAAGACAATTCTCAATCAATCTGATTTTACAGATTTTATATGCGGGTGTTGTAGTTGGCTCAGCAGCTAATGTATTGTGGAACCTTTCTATAAAAAAAGGAAACATGCTTTTGGTTGTGTTGATTTCTAATTTTCTGCCAATCATTTCAACAATTATGACATCATTACTAATGGGTGTTGGAATTACAATTCCCATTATGGTTGGCTCGCTATTGGTTGTGGTTGGAACAATGTGGAGTAAAAAATGTTTTCAAGATAATATCATTGGTACAAAATATGAAATATGATGTGGTTATTTGGGATTTTGATGGAACACTGGCAGACACCTGTGAAGATGTTTGGAACTCGATTGAATATGCAGCTTCTGTTTGTAATGGAAAAACATCTAAAATAGAGAGTTTATTTAGAGAAGACAGCAGTCACTTAAGCAGGTCGATGGTGGAGATTTTTAATGCCATAGAACCTTTGCCGGACAAAGAGATGTATGAACTATTTGTAGAACAGGTCAGAATTCACTATCGAGAAATAAATGAGTATCCCAATACAATTTTATATCCTGGAATGGTAGAATTATTACAGTATTTGATTGAAAATGGAGTTAAGAATTATATTATTTCTCTTAAACCAATCGCTGCATTAGAACGAATTATAAGCAGAAAAGGCTGGAGCGGGTATTTTAAGGAGTGGCTTTCTCCAGATGCTTTAGGTGAATTTGAGAAAACAAAGTCAGAATTGATTGCTTATTTAATAAAAAGTAATCATTTTCAAACAGAAAAAGTGATTTATATCGGCGACACATTTAGTGATGTCATTGCTGCAAAAAATAACAACGTAGATTGTATTGGTGTCACCTATGGAGATGGTGAAGTCGGAAAGCTACTTGAGGCGACACCGATGGCAATAGCAGATGACATAGAAACAATACGCAAATTATTAAGTGAGGTGTAATATGCTGCAAGATTTTAATATTTGTATAGCAACAAATTTTATATTTGGTAAAGGTGTTGAAAAAAAGATCAGCACTGAGCTTACGAAACTAGGTATTAAGAAAGTGCTGATTCATCATGACGATGGGAAATATTTATTTGACACAGGACTTTTAGAAGAATTAAAAAAGAGTTTAAGTGCATGTGGAATACTGGCTATAGAACTTGGTGGTGTATTACCAAATCCAAGACTCACTTTAGTCTATGAAGGAATCCAATTGGCTAAAGAAGAAAATGTTGATTTTATTCTGGCAATAGGTGGAGGAAGTGTCATTGATTCTGCAAAGGCAATAGCCATGGGTGCACTATTTAATGGTGATGTATGGGATTTGTTTACTGGAAAAAGTGTTGTGGAAGATACATTACCAGTAGGAGTGATTATAACTTGCCCAGCAACGGGCAGTGAATCAAGTACAGTTTCTGTTATAAATAATGTAGAAGCTGGAATGAAGCTGTTGGTTAGCAGTCCATTGATTAGGCCTAAAATTGTTTTCATGAATCCGGAACTCACCTATTCCTTACCAAAGTTTTTAACGGCATGTGGAATTGTTGATATGTTCTCGCATATCTGTGAGAGGTATTTCTCCACCGATATTGAAATAGGCGTGATTGACCGTATGGCTGAGGGTATTTTAAAAACACTAGTCAGCATTGGTCCAAAAGTATTAATGGACCCTCAAAATTATTCCTATCGAGCAGAAATTATGTGGATTGGTACCATTGCACATAATAATACTGTTGGAATAGGAAGAGAGCAGGATTGGGCAACCCATGAGATAGGGAATGAGCTAAGTGCAATGTATGATACACCTCATGGAGCAACACTATCTATTATAATGGGTTCCTGGATGCGGTATGTATACAAGCAAAAACCAGAAAGGTTTGCAAGATTTGCAAAAGAGGTTTTTGATGTTAAAATGAATGAAACAAATACAATTGAGGCAGCATTTGAGGGAATCATAAAGACAGAAGAATTTTTTAAAAAAATGGGTATGCCAATTTCATTCTCTGATTATAATATTGATACAGGTAGAATTGAGGATATGTTGGATCATATTGCATTTCGTGGTGATGATCATTCTATAGGAGCTATTGCAAGATTAAATAGAGATGATTGTAAAAAAATTTATGAAATGGCTTTTTAAGAAGGGAGACTGCTGATACAATGCCGCATGTTACAATAAGTTTATATCCCGGTCATTCGCAGAAAGAAAAAAGTCAATTGTCTGAAAAGATTAGGGATGATGTTATCGAAGTTCTTGGAGTCGATGAGAAATTTGTATCAGTAAGTACAAGGGAAGTAGAAGCGCGCGATTGGCGAAATACTATTTATGATAGGGAAATATATTCCGAAAATGTGGAGTTATTTGTAAAACCTGAATATAGATAAGTGAGAAAGGATTTGGAGATGAAGATATTAAATTTTGGATCATTAAATTTAGATTACACCTATCATCTGGAACATATTGTGAAAGAAGGAGAAACCATTACTTCTACTGGATTATCTTTATATCCCGGAGGAAAAGGGTTAAATCAGTCAGTCGCATTGGGAAAAGCAGGTGCAGATGTTTTCCATGCGGGTATGATTGGCGCGGATGGCGAATTACTCAGAAATATATGCAAAGACAGCAATGTTCATACAAATTATCTTGAAACAGTAAATTTTGAAACAGGAAAAGCAATTATACAGTTAGATAAAAATGGTCAGAATTCGATCATATTGTATTCTGGTGCAAATAGAAAAATCACTGAAAAATTTGTGGATGAGGTACTAGCAAATTTCGAAAAAGATGATATTCTTTTGATTCAAAATGAAATTAATTGTATCAGATATATTATAAACAGTGCATATGAAATGGGTATGAAAATAGTAATGAATCCATCCCCCTATAGTGATGAAATAGAAACTTATGATTTAGAAAAGGTGACGTTGTTTATACTCAATGAAATTGAGGGAGAACAGATTACAAAAGAGAAAGAACCTGATCATATGATAGCAGTCTTGAAGAAGAGGTTCCCCAATTCGAACTTTGTATTAACATTAGGTGAAAAGGGGGCAATTTTTGCTGATGCGAAACAAAAATTCTGGCAGGAAATTGTTAAAACAAAAGTAGTTGATACTACGGGTGCGGGTGATACCTTCACGGGGTACTTTGTTTATGAATTCTTTTTGGAGAATAATCCGCAGAATGCATTGAAAATAGCGACAATGGCAGCTGCAATATCAGTATCACGAGAAGGGGCTGCAATTTCAATACCTACGATGATTGAGGTCAAGCAGCATTTCGCTGATTATCAATGAAGAATTTATGAAATTTCAGATAAAAATCCACTGTAAAGATTGAAGCAGTGGATTTTTTGCGTATATTTGTTTACATTTAGTGAAAAAGCTAGTTTGATGAAAGAATATTTTGTGGTACAATCTTAAATAATATAAAAGATCTGATATGCAAATAAAAAATTAGTATAGAGAGAAGATGATAGGCATGAAGACTTTGGAAATGAATGACTGGATGATACTGAACAGTATCATCTATAGAATTTATACCACAGAAAATTCTAATTTGATGAGGCGGCAACTACTAGAGCAGTTGAAAATGGTATTTGATTTTGATAGTGCTGATTTTTTCCTTGCAGCCAGAGACGGCAGTAATCATTTGATAGAACCAACGATGTATAACTGTGATGAGGATTTATCATCTGTGTGTGATGAATTGGATTATAGCAGAGGGATTATGTATAGTAGTGGGAAAAGTCTGGTCTATCGTGAAACAGATATTATTTCTGATGAAAGCAGAATGCAGACGGACTACTATAAGAAGGTTTACAAACCCAATAATTGGCATTTTTCGCTACAGTTAATTTTAGGTCGTAATAAAGAGTTTCTTGGTGTCATTACGTTTTATAGGACAATAGGGAAAGATAATTTCCAATATGATGATATATTTCTTCTTGATATGCTAAAAGATCACTTGGCATACAGACTCTACCGAGACAGACAGGAAATGGGTGGTGCAGAAGAAAAAATGACAGTGACGGAGGCCGTGGGAAAGTACGATTTAACGAAAAGAGAACATACGATTCTGCTTAAGCTTATGGAAGGAAAAGATACAAATGAACTGAGCGATGAATTATCTATTAGTGTGAATACGTTAAAAAAGCACATTCTTAATATTTATCGCAAATTAGGAGTAAAAAGTCGTGTGCAGCTATTTAAAATGATAAAAGAGAGAGAATATACTACTTAATAAGTATGAAAATGGTAAAATCGTGGGTTTGAATTAAAAAAATGAATAGAGTATACTTTTAGCAAGCAAAGGGGCAGCCTTATCAAAGGTCAGCCCCTATTTTTTTTGTAAAATTATGTGATTAGGAGGATGCGATTATGAAAGAGTTAGTCATGATTATCAGACCGGAAAAACTGGAAGATGTAAAAGGAATCATTGATGAGATTAACTGTGGCGGTATGACCATTTCATCTGTAATGGGATGTGGAGCTCAAAAAGGTGTCGTTGCAGGTGTAAATGAAATTAAAGGATTTAAGACAAATATTAATCTTCTTCCCAAAATCCGTGTAGAAGTAGTTGTAGAAGATAAGGACGTAGAACCCATTGTGATTGCCGTGCGTGAAAAGCTGGCAACGAATCATGTTGGTGACGGTAAGATATTTATTCGTAATATTGAGGAAGCAATCCGTATCAGGACAGGCGAGCGAGGAACAAAGGCATTATAGAAAGTGCACTAAAACTGTAAATGATACAGCATGAAGAGACGAATGGAGGTGATATTGTTTGGGAAAAATAGTAGAAATTGAAGGCGTAAATAAAATATATGGAACCAATCATGTAGTAAAAGATTTGAATATTACTGTAGAAGAGGGTGAATTTTTGACATTACTAGGTTCATCAGGTTGTGGAAAGACAACGACTTTAAGAATGATAGCTGGGTTTGAGGAAGCAACCACAGGGAGTATTAAGGTGGAAGGTGAATCGATTGAAAATAAGGAACCGTTTGAGAGAAATGTGAATACGGTATTTCAAAGCTATGCACTCTTTACACACAAAACAATTTATGACAATATCGCGTATGGACTTAAGATGAAAAAAGTTCCTAAGAGTGAAATCAGGGAAAGAGTGACAAAAATGATGGAGCTGGTTCAGCTGGAGGGCTTTGAGAAACGATACCCCAACCAACTCTCTGGAGGTCAGAAGCAGAGAGTCGCAATCGCAAGAGCCTTAATTAATAAACCCAGAGTACTACTTTTAGATGAACCACTGGGAGCGTTGGATTTAAAGCTGAGAAAGCAGATGCAGCTAGAGCTCAAGCGCTTGCAGAAAAGATTAAATATCACATTTATTTATGTTACACACGATCAAGAGGAAGCACTTACTATGAGTGACAGAATTGCTGTCATGCATGAGGGCGTTATGGACCAGATAGCCACACCCGCAGAGATATACGAACATCCAGCAACTAAATTTGTCGCAACATTTATTGGTGAGACAAATATATTTGATGGATGCATCAAAGAGATAGCAGGCGAGACTATCACAATTGGAGTTGAAAACGGTGATATAAAGGGTAAAGGCAAAGGATTTGCGGAAAATGAATTTATCACGGTATCTGTCAGACCAGAGAAGATGAATTATTCGACAGAGCCAGTAAATGGGTTTTCATTGACGGCTTATGTAAAAGATTATATTTATGTGGGTTCTATAGTGAAATGTATCGTAGTATTGTCAAACGGCAGTGAAATTAAAATAGAGCGCTTGGCAGGGCAGGAACTGCCAAAGGCAGGAGACCAGATTTTTCTATGCTGGAAAGAAGAAGATGCAGTGCTCATTCATAATCAAGATCAAGTATTTTTCCAAGCAGTAGAGAATGTTGAGTTGGCATAGGAGGTGGATTTTATGGCAAAAGGAAAGTCAAAACATAAGTGGAGGGCAAACACACTGCCAGCTCTTATTATGGTAGGACCGGTTTCATTCTGGATGTTAATTTTTATTGCAGTACCATTGATCTATGTATTTGTCATGAGTTTTTGTTCCTTGGATGAATACTATAATGTGACATATAAGTTTACGCTTTCTAATTATAGAAGACTGATTGATATTGACTATTTAAAAATATATGGACAGTCTCTACTGATAGCTTTGCTGACGACATTTTTTTGTATTCTTGTGGCATATCCGTTTTCTTACCTGATAGCAAGAACAAAGAGCAAAAAAAAGAATTTGTTATATATGTTGGTTATTATTCCTTTTTGGACAAATTCCCTAATACGCATTTATGGGTGGAGGACTTTTCTGGGTACAAGCGGATGGCTAAATACGATATTGCATTTTTTTCATATTTTAAAAGAACCGGTAGACTTTTTGTTTAATAAAGGTGCGACAGTATTGGGTATGGTCTATTGTTTGTTTCCCTTTATGGTGTTGCCATTGTATACAGCAATTGAGAAATTAGATACTAGTCTATTAGAAGCATCTAGTGATTTGGGGGCAAGAAAAGGGGCAACTTTTTGGGAAATAGTATTACCACTTACATCTAGTGGCATATTTTCTGGAAGTATTATGGTATTTATACCTACGCTAGGCTACTTTTTTGTATCAGATATTTTAGGCGGCGGAAATGCTGATTTAATTGGTAATCTGATTGAACGTCAGTTCCAGAGCGGAAACAACTGGCCTTTGGGCGCAGCGCTTTCGATTATATTAATTGTTGTCACACTGATTTTGGTCAAAATATACCAGAAAATGGGCGGCGACATGGATAGTTTGGGGGTATAGAATATGACGCGAGCATCAAAAAAAAGAGCAGGCAAAATTTCGAGTGTAGTATTTTGCTGTCTTGTTTATATCTTTTTATTCCTTCCAATTGCAGTAGTAGTTGTGAATTCATTTAATGCAACGACTTCAAAACCTTATCTCATATGGAAGGGATTTACGCTTAATTGGTATGCCACACTTTGGGAAAATACAGCACTATTAGAATCTTTCGGAAACACAATATTGCTAGCTGCTATGAGTACACTTCTTGCAACTATTATAGGGACTATAGGCGCAGTCGGTATGTATAAGTACAAATTTAGAGGAAAAAGTGTCATTGATGGATTACTATATGTCCCAGTGGTTATACCTGAGATTGTACTGGGTATTTCACTTCTGATTCTATTCGCAAATGTCAATATTCCAAGAGGTATCCTGACTTTAGTATTAGCACATGTTACCTTTTGTATTCCATTTGTAATCTTTAATGTTCGAGCCAGGTTAGCAGGCTATGATAATTCAGTTGAAGAAGCAAGTATGGATTTGGGTGCCAATCGGATCGTCACCTTTTTTGAGATTACATTACCAGTACTTGCACCAGGAATCGGTGGTGGTGCATTATTAGCATTTACCCTTTCAATAGATGATGTTATTATTAGTTATTTTGTTAATGGACAGACAAAGACATATCCGCTAAAGGTAATGGAAAGTATTAAAAGCGGCGTGAGTCCAGATGTAAATGCACTTTCTTCCCTTTTATTGGTTGGTACAATTGCATTAGTACTGGCGACACAGAGTAATATTTTTAAAAAGGGAAAAGAATGACTTGGTGGATACTTAATAGTTTAGATGAGTATAAAAATTGAAAACAAAATGAAAGAGAGGAATGTTTATGAAAAAGAAATTAGTATGTTTTGCATTAGTTTTAACTATGATTTCCAGTATGATTACTGGATGTAAAAGCAGTAGTTCGGAAAAGAGTGAGGAACTGAATCTCTTTGTATGGACAGAGTATGTTCCAGACTCTGTAATTGAAAAGTTTGAGAAGGAATATGGAATTGAAGTCAATGTATCTACATTTTCTACCAATGAAGATATGCTTGCAAAAGTCAAATCGGAGTCAGAAGGTACCTATGATATTGTACAGCCTAGTGACTATATTGTAGAATCCATGATTGCACAGGGATTATTGGAAGAATTGGATCAGGCAGCATTGACCAACCTGAATCATATTGGAGCACAGTATTTAGACCCTGATTATGATCCTGGTAATGTATATTCAATTCCTTATCAAGGAGGTGTGGCCGCAATCGGTGTCAATACTTCTATTATAAAGGATGACATTACAAGCTATGATGATTTGTTTAATCCAGATTATGCAGATAGTTTGGTTGTATTGGACGATTATCGTGCGACGATTGGGATGACAGAGAGAAGCATGGGAATCAGTGTAAATGAATCGGATGTGGATGCTTTGAAAAAGGTTAGTGAGAAACTGTTGACGCTAAAGGATATTATTAAAATATACGATAGTGATAGTCCAAAATCAGCACTGATTTCAGGCGAGTGTTCTCTTGCATATTGCTGGAGCGCTGAAATTGCTCTTGCGATGGAAGAAAATCCAGATATAAAAATCGTATATCCATCAGAAGGCGCTTTCAAATTTCTAGATAACTGGTGCATTGCAAAAGGTTCTAAGAACTACGATAATGCTATGAAATTCATTAATTTCATGTGTGAGCCAGAAGTAGCTGAGATGGTAATGGCAGAGTTTCCATATATGAATTGCAATCAGACGGCGATTGATGCAACTCCAGATTATGCGAATAATGTTGCCAAAAATGTCCCGGCAGAAGTTTATGAAGCAGGCGAACGCGATGAAGTCTTAGATAATGATACAATTGCGATTTATGATAAGATGTGGACCCAGTTGAAGCAATGACAATTTTGGATGAAACCTAAAAGATAATGGCTATTTGAAAATGGTTTGAGTTGGAGGAATCTGATATGGATAAGAAAAAAGTATATATTGATGGGGCATGGGTGGATGGTACAGCGGGCAAGACGCTAAACGTGGTGAATCCAGCGAACGGAGAAGTATTTGCACAGGTTGAAGAATGCAGCCTGGAGGATGTTGAGAAGGCAATTGCTGCCGCCAAAAAGTCATTTTACGTTACACGAGAATGGCGGGATAAGGATTCGCAGGAGCGAGGCGATATTATGCTAAAGATTGCAGACTTGATTGAGGCAAAAGCAGATGAGTTTGCAGAAATAGATGCTTTAGATAATGGGAAACCATTACGAGAAGCTGAGGGAGATGTCAGTGATGGGATTCATGCATTTCGCTATTACGCCAGCTTAATAAAGGCACCATATGGTGGTGTTTATGATGTAAATAAGGGGTTTGGAACAATGCATTCATATACGGTTCATGAACCGGTTGGTGTATGTGCGGAGATTACACCATGGAACTATCCGTTTCTCATGGCGGTCTGGAAACTGGCACCATCTATTGCAGCAGGAAATAGTATCTTATTTAAGCCAAGCTCAGATACTGTTTTATCAGCAATAAAGTTATTTGAAGTATTTGAAGAAGCGGGTATTCCCAAAGGGGTAGTAAATTTAGTCATTGGTCCTGGCAGTAGTGTTGGAAATTTTATGGCATCGAGTTTAGATGTAGATATGGTTACATTCACGGGAAGCACCGCAGTCGGACAGAGCATTATGCGTGCTGCTGCAAGCAATGTAAAAAAAATCGGACTTGAATTAGGCGGGAAATCACCTAATGTTATTTTTGCAGATGCCGATTTTGAGGGCGCTGTTGAATGGGCAATGATTGGAATTTTCTTCAATCAGGGAGAGGTTTGTTCTGCAGGTTCCAGAATCATAATAGAAGAATCAGTTAAGAATAAATTTGTAGAACGCTTGGCAGAACGTGCAAATGCGATTACATTTGGCAATCCACTAGAAAATCCTGATATGGGACCACTGATTTCAGAGCAGCATATGAATCGTGTACTTGCCTATATTGAAAAAGGAAAATCTGAAGGCGCAACATTAGTATGCGGTGGAGAAAGATATACCGAAGGGGATTGTGCAAAAGGCTATTTTGTCAGACCAACAATATTCGATGACTGCACATCTGATATGACTATTGTGAAAGAAGAAATTTTTGGGCCTGTTGTAACAATTCAGACATTTAAAACGGAAGAAGAGGCAATTGCACTTGCAAATGACACACCATACGGGCTTGCCGGTGCAGTATTTACAGCTGATGGAGCGCGTGCTATTCGCGTCATTAAAGAGATTCGGGCGGGAATCACATGGATCAACTGTTATAATCCTACTTTTAATGAAGCGCCATGGGGTGGGTATAAAATGAGCGGTATCGGTCGTGAGCTTGGTATTCATGGACTAGAAGAATATCAAGAGGTAAAGCAGATTAATATTAATCTGACACCTGGAGTTGTTGGATGGTATGAACATTAATTATCACATATTTTAATGTAAAGGCGCATAGAAATTTTATGCGCTTTTTCAATCATAAAAAAAGGATATAAAATTGAGTGAGAAAGAAGGAAGTGCTATGAGATCTCTAAATGCAAACCCAAAAGCAGATGGATTTAGAATGCCAGGAGAGTTTGAAAAACATGCAGGAACCTACATGATATGGCCAGAAAGAAAGGATAATTGGCGTAACAGCGCTAAGGATGCGCAAAAAGTGTTTGCAGAGGTAGCAAAAGAGATAGGAAAATTTGAGAAGGTAACAATGCTAGTGGGCAGTACACAATATGATAACGCCAGACATATCTTGCCAGAATATGTACGTGTAATTGAAATGTCCAGCGATGATTCATGGGTTCGTGACTGCGGGCCGACCTTTGTCGTGAACGGAAGAGGAGATGTGCGCGCTGTAGACTGGACTTTTAATGCATGGGGAGGGTTAGTTGATGGTTTGTATTTCCCATGGGATAAGGATGATAGTATTGCAGCAAAATTATGTGAAGTGGAGCAAATAGACAGATATCGTACAGAAGGCTTTATCCTGGAGGGAGGCTCTATCTGTGTGGATGGAGATGGCACTGCAATTGTAACAAAGGAATGTCTTCTTAGTAAGGGAAGAAATCCTCATTTAAATCAACATGAGATAGAGAAGATATTAGAAAAATTTTTAAATGTAGATAAAGTACTTTGGCTGCCCTATGGAATATTTAATGACGAAACAAATGGCCATGTAGATAATATTTGTTCATTTGTAGAACCAGGAGTAATAGTCCATGCATGGACATCGGATAAACAAGATCCACAATATGAAATGGTAAAAGCAAATCTGGATTATTTGGAAACCCAGATGGATGCAAAAAAAAGAAAAATTGTGGTACATAAGTTACCACTCCCGTTGCCAACTTATATAACAGAGGAAGAGAGCGAGGGAATAGTACAGATGGCAGGAACAAAGTTAAGACAAACGGGAGATCGCATGGCAGGTTCTTATGTAAACTATTACATATGTAACGGTGCTATAATTATGCCTGGTTTTAATGACCCAAATGATTTGCCTGCCAAGAAAAAGCTAGAGGAAATTTATCCGGACAGAAAAGTAATTCAGATATATACAAGAGAAATACTCTTGGGAGGCGGCAATATTCATTGTATTACACAGCAGCTCCCAGCATATAGTTAAAAGATGCGAGTTTACATAAGAAGTTTGGATGTGGTGTCAATATACTTTTAAAGTGTTATTATGTGCGAAAAATAAGTAGAATAATGGTGTCAAGGGTGAATTGAAAATACATTATAAGTGGTCTAATATAAGCATATGAGAAATAGAATATGTAAATGCAGGAAACGCATTTTACTATTTGATACGGAAAAAGAGGCAAGAAGCAGCAAGAAGCAGGAGGAAAATACAATGAGCTACGAGCAGGTGAGTAAAGATCTGGAAAAGGTAATCGGATATATTTATGCTGAGGAATTGGACGATGCATCAAAAAAGAGAATGACAGAAGAGACAATAGACTATTTTGATCATTATGTTAGCCCAGGCTGGTTGAAATATCGGAAATCGGTTTCGACAAATTCTGCTGTATTAGAATGGCGTGACCATGACGGCGTTTGTGAAGGACTCTATGGGGAAGAATTCATTGATTGTCTTGGCGGTTTTGGTATTTACACATGTGGGCATAGAAATGTTGAGATTCTTAATACAGTCAAAGCGCAGTTAGATCATCAGGCATTGCATTCACAGGAGCTGCTAGATCCTCTACGAGGATACCTGGCAAAAGCAGTCGCTGATATTACACCAGGAGATTTGCAATATTGCTTTTTCACAAATGGAGGAGCAGAAGCAGTTGAAATGGCCCTAAAACTAGCACGTATCGCTACCGGTGGGAGATGGTACATTTCAACAGTAGGAGCATTTCATGGCAAATCGATGGGCGCAATTTCAATGGGTGGAAAGAATACATACCGTGTACCATATACACCAATGGTGCAGCAGGTGCAACATGTTGAATATGGAAATGCAGAAGATATGAGAAAAGCGATTAGAAATCTGACAGCAGTAGGTGAGAAAGTGGCTGGTGTCATTGTAGAACCCATTCAAGGAGAAGCAGGCGTCATTATTCCACCTAAAGGGTATTTAAAGGAACTACGTGAAATTTGTGATGAATATGGTGTTGCACTTATTTTTGATGAGATTCAATGTGGTATGGGACGTACAGGTACCATGTGGAGATGTGAAGCAGAAGGCGTCACACCAGACATCATGACATTTGGAAAAGCATTTGGTGGTGGTATTATGCCTATCACAGGGATTATCTGTCGCCCCCAAATGTGGACACAACAGTTAATTGATAATCCATGGCTGCTAGGTTCACCGACATTTGGTGGGAACCCCGTCTGCTGTTCGGCTGCAATTGCAACCATTAAATACATGATTGATTATGATATTCCAGGACAATGTAAGAAAAAAGGTGAAATTTTAAAAGAAGGTTTGACGGGACTTCAAGAAAAATATCCTTCTATAATAGATGATGTACGCGGCCTTGGACTAATGCTTGCAGTCGAGTTTAAGACAAGTGATATCGGATACCATATTGCCAAAGGGTTATTCACCAAAGGCGTTATGACAGCAGGAACCCTAGTTAATGCAAAATGTATACGTTTTGAACCAGCAGCAGTCATTACCGAGGAACAGATCTCACAGGTAATTGCACGTATGGACATAGTTCTTGCAGAGACTAAATCGGAGCTTAACTGCTAAGTTAGGAAAAGACATAGTTTTAGAACTATATTTTCGAGTATTCTTTAGATAAAATTTATTATAAATGAAAGAAGGAAAAGCAGATGTTAAGAGAGGATTTACCAAAGATCATCACCGCGACAGTTCCAGGACCAAAGTCACAAGAATTATTAAACAGGAGGAAAACAGCCGTTCCTAAAGCACTGTGTGGAGATACATACTCTATCTGCATTGCCAAGGGAGAAGGCGCGATGATAGAAGATCTGGATGGTAATAAATTTCTCGACTGGATAGGCGGTGTCGGTGTGCTGAATATTGGTTATTCGAGACCTGAAGTTGTAGACGCTGTACAAAAACAGGCAGAAAAATATTTCCATACTATTATTAATGTAATTGTTCATGAAGGATATATTGAACTGGCGGAAAAGCTCAATGAGATAATTCCCTGTCGTGGAATTCATAAAAAGACTTATTTTGCGAATTCTGGTGCAGAAGCAGACGAAAATGCAATTAAAGTTGCAAAGGCATACACAAAGAGACCAAATGTAATTTGCTTTTCTGGCGCATTTCACGGAAGGACCAATCTGACTATGGCGCTGACGGCCAAGAAAGCATACTCAGTTGGAATGGGACCTTTTCCATCGGGTATTTATCGTGCAGAATATCCATATTTGTATCGTGCGCCAAAAGGATATTCAAAAGAAGAGGCTATTGATTATTATATAGAAAAACTAGAAAGAATATTTGATGAAGCGACACCGGCATCAGATGTGGCAGCAATATTGGTAGAACCGCTTCAGGGTGAGGGCGGTTTTATCCCAGCTCCAATCGAGTGGATAAAAGCAGTACGAAAGATATGCGATGAAAATGGAATTATGCTGATTGCTGATGAGGTACAGTGCGGTAACTGTAGAACTGGAAAATATTTTGCATCTGCGTATTGGTCAGAAGCCGGAGCAGCACCAGATATTGTCGTAACAGCCAAATCCCTGGGAGGTGGCATGCCAATAAGCGCAATTACAGCAAGTGAAGAAATAATGGATGCTGTCATACCTGGAACAATTGGGGGAACTTATTGTGGCAACCCTCTCTCCTGTGCAGCAGCTTTAAAAACAATGGAAATCATGAAAGAAGAAGATTTTTGTGGGAAAGCTAGACATATAGGGGAAAAGATTATGAAAGCATATGAGGGCTTTAAAGAAAAGTACTCTGTTGTGGGTGATGTTCGCGGACTTGGCGCTATGATTGGTATTGAATTTGTCAAGAGCAAAGAAAATAAAGAGCCCTATACAGAATTTGTGAGTGCTATGATTCAGTATGCACTTCAGAAAGGGCTAATGCTTGAATGTGCAGGAACAGCAGGCAATGTAATCCGCTTTCTTGCGCCACTTACTATGACAGATGTACAAACAGAAGCAGGCCTCGTTATTTTTGAAGAGGCGCTAGTTGAAACAATGAAAAAATTTGGTATCGAGTAGATTTTAGAACATAGGATCAGATTTTATGCTGATATTGCATAAACGGTGTGTATCTGTTATAATGTACATGTAAAAGTAACAGTTGCAATCGGCAAGGATGCCTTTATATTCAAAGGAGTGATGAGAATATGTCAACGACGATATCGGGATTAACGACAATGGATTACAGTTCCCTTTTTTCAAGTTCGTCAACATCAGGCAGCAGTTCAACTAGTTCCCTAGATTCTAGTTTATATGATTATGCAAGTATTAAGAATGGCAGTTATGGGAAGCTGATGAATGCCTACTATGCAAAAAATAGCAGTACGGCAAAGACAAGCGATGATATAACAAAAGAAGTAAAGAATGATGCACTTGTTAAGAGCGATGCAAACGCATTGAAAAGTGCAGCAGATGCACTTGTGAAAACAGGTAGTGAGTCAAAATTTAGCCTTACGGACATCAAAGACAAGGCAGGCAATACAACAAAGGGTTATGATTATGATGCAATATATAAGGCAGTCAAGTCTTTTGCAGAGGAGTATAATAGTACATTAGATTCTGCAGGAGAATCAGAATCCACATCGGTTTTACGCAGAACTCTGTCTATGACGAACGCAACTGATAAAAATGCTAATTTGCTTGGCAAAGTTGGTATTACGATTGGTGAAGATAATAAACTAGAGGTAGATGAGAAAACATTAAAGAGTGCAGATATCAATGATCTCAAATCTTTATTCAGTGGCGTTGGTTCTTATGCGTATAATATATCTTCTAAAGCATCTATGATTAGTGATGCCGCAACTTCAGAAATGCAAAAGATGAGTAATTATTCAGCTACAGGTAGTTATTCGAGCGCTTCAGCTATTGGGAATTTGTATGATGGTATTGTTTAGCATACGCGAATAGAAAAAATAGATCATTGCAACAAAAATCCGAACGAAACAGTTCGGATTTTTGTTGCAAGTCGGGGAAAAAATTGGACAATCGTAAATTTTTGATTAGCGGTGTTGACAATTAATATAAAACAATATAAAATAAACTTTGCGTGTATTATGATATACGTAATGCAGGAATGGCGGAATGGCAGACGCGCACGGTTCAGGTCCGTGTGATAGTAATATCATGAGGGTTCAAGTCCCTTTTCCTGCACGACAAAAAAGATAGAGAAACAGCGGATTTCGCGGTTTCTCTATCTTTTTTTGATAAGTATCAATCTTTGCAACGTGAATTTAACTGTTTTTCATAATAATGGATTCCATCGCATCAGCCACATTCTCGCAAGAATCACAACATTTTTCAAGGCAATCAAACAATTTGGTCCAAGACATAATTTCTACGGCATCAGTACTGGTGAGGTATAGATTTCTTACTGTACGTGTGTAAATACGATCACCATCTTCCTCCATATTATTTACATTAATGATATTTTCAATGACAGCAGCAGATTTTTTATAGTTATGGAAATCTGACATTGCTTTTTTAAGAGCATGACAGCAGGAAACAATAGTTTCAGTAAACTCTAATGCTTCAGGGCGTACAGTTTGAATGCCATACATATACATCAGCATTAATACATCCTCAATGGTATCTGTAACATTATCGATTTCCTGTGCAAGATTTGAAATGTCTTCTCTGTCAATAGGTGTAATAAATTCTTTTACAAGATATTTCATCATGTCATGTTTCGCAATATCGGCAGCATGTTCAATCTCATGCATTTCTTTCATTTGTTCTTCAACCTGTTCGGGATTATAATTGGTTAAAATAGAATGCAGAAGCTCTGAAGCCTGGCAGGAATAATCTGCAAAGGTAACCAAAGAATCAAAATAGTTAAAAATCTTTTTGCTCTTTTTTGAGTCCTTTTTACCTTTTTTATTTTTGTTGTTTTTTTCGTCTTTCATAATTGCTCCTATCTGCCTGAATCCCAGACAATTAAAATAAGAATAAGATAATTTGGTTTGAATACTTAGTTAGAATATAAATATAAATAATTTAGCCATTAGATAACCAATTAAACCACAACCGGGGAAAGTGAGAATCCAGGTCAATACCATTTCCTTGACAACTCCCCAGTTGACATTAGAAAGACGTTTTGAAGAACCCACACCCATAATCGCCGTTGTTTTTGTATGTGTTGTACTGACAGGAATCCCAAAAACAGAGGAGAGTAATATGCAGGCAGCACCAGCCATATCGGCTGAAAAGCCCTGATAGGTCTCAAGCTTCACCATATCCATACCGACCGCCTTAATAATACGATATCCACCGATGGACGTTCCAAGCGCCATTACGATGGAGCAAAGTAGCATAAGCCAAACAGGAATGACCAACGTTTCAACGGAAGACTCTCCCTGTGCAAGAAAAATACCAAGCATAAAGACACCCATGAATTTCTGACCATCTTGTGCACCATGCATAAATGCCATTGCAGCACCGCCACCAATCTGTGCATGACCAAAAAAACGATTTGTTTTTTCACGACTCATATTTCTACATATAAATTCAACCAGCTTGGTAATAAAATAGCCAAAAGAAAAACCTAAAAAAGTAGAAAGTGCTAAACCAATAACTACTTTTATCCATTCAGAAGCATTGATGCCAGACAGACTGTTTTGTAAGGCAATGGCAGCTCCTGAGATGCCAGCTATTAAAGCATGACTTTCACTTGTAGGGATACCAAATACCCATGCAGCGGTAGCCCAAAGAACAATCGCTACCATGGCAGCACAGAGAGCAATCAAAGCATCTCTTGAATCACCTTTGAAATTAACCATTTTATAAATGGTATGGGCTACAGTAGCATTAACCATAGTCATAAAAAAGACACCAAAGAAATTAAAAACAGCAGCCATTAAAATTGCTGGTTTTGGTGCAATAGCACGCGTTGAAACGCAAGTTGCAATTGCATTTGGAGCATCGGTCCAACCATTTACCAGTACAACAGCAAGCGTTAGGAGTACGGTTATAAATAGTGCTGGATTTGTTATTAACTGTGTCATAAATTGCATAAAGGAAATTGTCATAGTATTATCCTATCTTTTAAATTTAGATTACTCTATTCTAGAAACATTGCACCACAATTTGCATATTACTACAGAATTAATTTTTATGCAATATGCAATCATAAAATCGGATATAAAAATAAGATATTAAAAATAGATATAAAAAGCGAGGACAAATAATAGATGTATGTAGAGTATTCATAGTAGATTGAACTTGAGTGCATAAGCTAATTCTGATATAATACTAAAATTAGAAGCTTTATACAAACAATGAAACGGGGGACATACAATGACTATGATTACAAATTCTATGGGAATATTTTTGATTATGTGCTGCTATATGGCAGTAGTAATCGGGATTGGCTTGTTTTTTGCGAAACGTGCCAATGAGAATACGGAGGCTTTCTTCCTGGGTGGAAGAACGCTCGGACCGTGGGTAGCAGCAATGAGTGCGGAGGCCTCGGACATGAGTGGCTGGCTTCTGATGGGATTGCCAGGAGTGGCATATTTCTTAGGCTTGAGTGATGCCATCTGGACGGCAATTGGTTTATTTATAGGAACGTATGTCAATTGGCTGATTGTAGCAAAAAGATTACATGCGTATTCGATAATTGCAGGTGATTCCATTACAATTCCTGATTTTTTCAGCCATCGTTATAAAGAGAAGAAACAGGTAATCATGACGATTGCAGCTATTTTCATTCTCATTTTCTTTACAGTATATGCAGCAAGTTGTTTTGTAACGGTTGGCAAATTATTTAACTCTATATTTGGTTTTTCCTATCATACAATGATGATTGTAGGGGCGATTTTTGTTATTGTATATACATTCCTTGGTGGTTTCCTGGCAGAAAGTACATCAGATTTCATGCAGGGGATTGTCATGATTCTGGCACTAGGTGTCTTGCTTGTAACAGCGGTTTTCTTCGCAGGTGGTGCAGGCGCAGTCATTGCTAACTTAAAGGAAATACCAGGCTTCTTCACTTTTTTTGGAATAGCATCGCCCACGTTGGCTGATGGTGTACAGCAGGTTGCAGAAAATGGAGCACCTCTCTTTGGGGAAGCTAAGACATATGGTTTTCTTACGATACTATCCACAATGTCATGGGGACTTGGATATTTTGGTGTTCCCCAAGTTCTATTACGTTTTATGGCAATCAGAAAACAGTCTGAAATTAAAAAGTCCAGAAGAATAGCAACAGTTTGGTGTGGTATTTCTCTATTTTCAGCTGTGGCAATAGGTTTGATTGGAAGAGTACTTTATCCGACTACTCTTTTAACGGCAAGTGATGCAGAGAGCATTTTTATAGTTATGGCAACGAATCTTTTACCTTCATTACTTGCAGGGCTTGCTATGGCAGGTATCTTGGCAGCTACCATTAGTTCCTCTGATTCATATTTATTGATTGCAGCTTCGGCCTTTTCGAAGAATATTTTTCAAGGAGTCATAAAAAAAGATGCATCTGATAAGCAGGTTATGAATGTTTCAAGAATAGTACTTTTGACAATATCCTTAATTGGTATCATAATTGCACTTGATGAAAACAGTATTATTTTTAATGTTGTATCATTTGCATGGGCTGGCTTCGGCGCAACTTTTGGCCCACTTATGCTATTTTCACTATTTTGGAAGAGGACGACAAGAGAAGGTGCAATAGGTGGAATGTTAGCCGGAGGTATCATGGTATTTATATGGAAGCTTCTCCTAAAACCACTAGGAGGGATATGGGGAATATATGAGCTTCTTCCAGCCTTCTTAGTATCTTGTATTGCCATAGTGCTGATTTCATTGTTGACAGAAAAACCGTCTTCAGAAATCGAGAAGGAGTTTGAACAGGCAAAAACTTATGAAGACTAAAACAAATTATATTTCTTTATAACGATTTAATGCCCATGTGTTGACGCTGATTTCGGTAACAGCGAGTCCGCAATATGGGCATTTTTTTTGCCCGATTGTAGTAATAGGTGCACCACAATTAGGGCATGTAACACCAATTGCAGTTTCGCCGTCTGCCATTTGTTCCACATCCTGTATATACTGCAATTCAACAGAATAACGTGTCTGCTCAGTACAGTCTCTTGAACCCTCCACGATTTCTCCCGATTTTTCTACATAGTGTCTATAGCCAACGGCAGTCTGTAAGGTGATAACACAAGTACCATTTTGTTTATGATAGGCAGCAATTTCTGTCTGATGTATCTTAACATCTTCAAACACTTCTACGAATCCTTGCTCGAGGTTACTTGTCAGAATAAGTGAAATCTGGTTGCGCAAATCAGCCGAGGCATCCAGTAAATCGGAAAGATTATTTCTGGTGATAGCAATAAATGCAGATGCTAACATATTCTCAGATTTTTGACGAAATTCATACCAATTGAAAGCAGGAAAATCCTTCGTGATACGAGGTAAACAAAGGGAAGTCATACCATTTAGTGATTTAGGTGTATTTTCGATTTCAGCGACTTGATCCGCTAAGCCGGTTTTTAAAGCATTTAAAGCAAAGGAAGCATCATTGGTGAATTGGCGGAAACGTTGCACGCCATATGCAATCAGACAGATTAGGACAACGCCTACAGCGATTGCTATAATTAGTAAAAGACTCATTTTTAAACTCCTTTTTAGTTGTTATCTCATCATAATAGCAACATCTTTGTAGCAGATATTATAGCATAAAAAGACCTATGCGTCACTCAAAAACATCTTTCATATATAGCAGCTTATATGATATAATAATGCGGTAGCCAATTGTTATTCAGCTTTGCTGATGATATATGGGGGATAGTATATGGGATTTTTCGATGAAATAAGCAAAGGAATCAGTAAAGGTATTAATAAGGGTATCAATAATAGTGTTAGTCAGAATATCTCAGATGTGCTGAGTGGTGCAGTCAATAATGTAGTAGATAGCGTGCGGGATAGTGTGAAAGATAGTTTACAGGATAGCGTGAAAGATAGTGTGAAATCCACAGAAAAAGAGACTACATCTGAGGAACAAGATGTGCGTACATATCCGCAGAAAGATTTAGATGGTTATTTTTCAGATATTTTAGCGGAGAACTTTCCGGGATTGCAGATACAGAAAGGTATTGCTGCTTCTGCACTAGGTTGGGCTGATATCGATATGCCAGTTAAGAATTATGATTTTCTTCTCAAGGAGAAGGAGACAGTAAAAGGTGTTATTATGCTGACACCACATAACAGAGATAACAATCGTGCATTTAAAAATGCAAAAGTACTTGCCGCAAAGGCAAATGTACCTTTCCTTAATTTCTATACGCATTATCCGAACGAGAAGGGTTATGTCATCGAAAGAATACAGTCGTTACTATGATAAAGGTTTGATTGATTGGGTTTAAGAGAGGAAAACACGGGAAACCGTTTCTGCGATGGGACGAAGCACTCGTTAGAGAAAAGGTCTTGCAGATGGCCGACAAGTGTTCAGTCTTGTGCCAGCACTGCTGTCTTCAAAGCTGTTTTTCCTCTCTTTCCATACAAAGGGAATCGCATGGGAATACTTCATGAATTACAGAAGGACGATACATGGCAGTCCTTTCTTGCCTACAAAATTGAAAAAGGACATTTGAGCAAATCCGAAGAAACGAATTTGCGAAAATATATTGAAGAAAAGCGCTATATGACATTAGCAGTAAGGGTGTCAAAAGAGGGCTTTTGTTTTGACTATCCAGAAAAAAGGAAGATCAACAAATTGAATTCAACGAAAAAAAGAGTTGTTTATTCTTTTTCGGAAGACGAAATGATGTTGCTCAAGGTAATTGCTTTTTTATTATATGGGTTTGATGATGCGCAATCTGCTCTATGCTTTTCTTTTCGCAAAAATTATGGTGCAAAACGCGCGATTCATATGATTACTAATGTCGAAGGAATTGATCATATGTTTGGTTATAAAGTTGACATATCCGATTACTTTAACAGTATCGATGTGCAGATTTTATTGCCCATCATAAAAAAGATTCTAGTTGGAGTGGATGCAGAGCTGTATCATTTTTTTGCCGAAATGCTCACGTGTGACAAGTGTTATAGCGAGGGCAGATTAATTACAGAAAAGAGAGGTGTTATGGCAGGGACGCCGACGTCACCTTTTCTTGCCAATATCTATCTGGGAGAGTTAGACAGATATTATGAAATGAGGAAGATTCCATACGCCAGATATTCGGACGACATTATTATATTTGTCAAAAGTGACGAAGAACGCGAACAATGTAAAGAGTATATTGCGGCAGTTTTTGAGAAGTATCATTTGAAAATGAATACAAAAAAGGAATATCAGATAGAGCCGCAGGAGCAGTGGGAATTTCTTGGGGTATCCTATTATAATCATGCAATTGACCTGTCGCAGACGACGAAGGATAAGATGAAGGGGAAAATCAGGAGAAAAGCCAGAGCGCTGTATCGGTGGAAAATCAGAAAAGGTGTTCCCGATGAAAAAGTATTAAAGCTATGTAATCAGTTATTTAATTACAAATTCTATGAATGTAAAGACAAAAGCGAATTGACATGGTCTAGATGGTTTTTCCCGTTACTGACAGTAGATGCCGGATTAAAAGAAATCGACGCGTATATGCAGCAATATCTGCGGTATATCGTAACCGGAAAACATGGAAAAAAGAACTACCGTACAGATTATGAGATGCTAAAGCAGTGCAATTATCGTAGTCTGGTGCATGAGTATTATAAAAGAGACACTCGAGGGGTATAGAATTGAGAGAGTATTTAAGCAAATACGGAAAATACTGCATTGTAATGGCGACAAGTAGCCTCATATTCATAGCAATATATGGTGTGCATATATTGGATGTGACTTATGTGGAGTGGCTGCTGTCAGGTGGTGATCTGACACAGCACTATATAGGGTGGAAGTTTTATAGGATAGCACCATGGCAGAATATGATAGGAATGATGAATAATATTGCGTATCCCTTTAGCGAATCCATTATTTATACAGACTCTATTCCTTTAGCAGCAGTATTATGTAAACTATTTAGAGGGATTCTTCCTGCTCGGTTTCAATATTTTGGGATATGGGGCCTGATATGCTTTGTTTTACAGGGGTTTATGGCGGCATTCATTTTAAATAAATATCTAAAAAACAATGTACAGATTATTATTGGAAGTCTCTTTTTTGTTTTTGCACCAGTCATGCTTCGCAGGATGTACTGGCATACGTCGCTGTCAGCACATTTTATTATCCTGCTTGCAATTGCTTTGTATCTATATCATGATCAATGGTTCAAAGAATGGTGGAAGGGGTTTGTGATATGGGGGGCTATGGGCCTATTGTGTGCGTCAGTCCATATATATTATGTTCCAATGTGTGGTGTCATTTTATTGGGATTTGTAATAATGAGGTTTATGAACAACCATAAGATTGTTGCAGTAATAGTACCTCTGATAGCATACATGTTATGCGCATTATTCATGATATGGTGGCTCGGCGGTTTTTCTTCCGGGATGGATGACGGTGCGCCTGGTCTTGGTTATTATAGCTTTAATTTGAATGGGTTTTTCAATCCGCAGGAGTGGTCTTCGTTTTTAAAAGGGATGAAAAATTATGCTGGTGGCCAATATGAGGGATTTGCGTATGTTGGTAGCGGTATTATTGTTTTAATCATTATTTCAGTTGCATTTATTGTCTGGCATTTGAGAAAAAAAGATTTTATTATGCAAGGCATAAAAGAACATAAAAATACTTTAGTTAGTACAGGAATGTGTATCATTATAGTTTTTATGGCTGCATCAAATGAAATATCTTTAGGAGAGAATTTACTGTTTAAGCTTCCATTATCGAAACCAATAGAGAGCATATGGTCTGTATTTAGAGCATCAGGAAGATTGATCTGGCCAGCAGTTTATATGCTGATGATATTTGCGATATGCACTGGAGTCCGCGCAGCAGAGAAAAGTAAGAGGGTATGGAGTGGGACAGCGATTTTGGCCATCTGTCTTTTGCTACAGATATTTGAGTTAAAGGATAAGCTGGTTGAAAAAAGGACAGAATTTTCTAGAGTCGTTACTGCTCAAAATCAGTTAGAGGATGCTTTATGGACATCTACATTCCCTTATTTGGGAATAGAGGCAGTCGTGTTTGTCGATAAAGAGCATTTAAGCCAGGAAGAACTATATGTTTTTTCTGATTATGCGTCCAATCATGGAATGACGATTAATGATTTCTATTTTGCTAGGGCTTTAGAGTATCGGATTACAGATGTTGCACAGGATTTTCTTAAGCATCCAAATAATAAGACAATCTATTTGTTTTCAGAAGAGGAGTGGTGGAGTTGCAATAATTATGAATTACATTATTATCTCATTGATAATTTCATAATAGGACTTCAGGAGCCGCTAAATCATATAGAAGAAGTAAATTTATCCGAACTTGCTGTGTGGTTTTATAGATTTGAGGGACAATATATCAGCGGTGGCGAGGATATCGATGGCGTGCGTTATCTACATGAAGGCGGTGTTTCTTATGGCCCTTATAAAATGGTACCAGAGGGAGAGTATTTCATTACCATTGAAGGAGAAGGATTGGAAAAAACCAATGTGCTCTGTTATTATGACGGGAGTATGGACCATAGCATAGAAATGAAAAACCTTGTCATAAAGAGTGACAAGGTTTGTTATCAGGTCTCGCTGGAACAGGAGATTAAAGATCTAGAAATAGTCATACAGAATGCTTCTGAGCAGGATGTTATCATTCGGCGTATTCAGATACAGAAAATAGGACTATAGGTGCATTCTTTTTCTTACTGCCTCGCGAAGTCTGGAACGTGTAATAATGGTAATTAATGCACCAATAATAATCGTACAACTGACAAGTACAACGGATGACCATGTTAAATAGATGATATTTTCAAAGTAATTACGTAACATGATTTCAAGACCAACACAAAACACTGCAATTTCTCCAAAAAGGTAAATGGCAGTCGAAAGAATAGAGGTCTGAAAGTATCGATGTAGAAATATGAATAGCAATACAAGTATGGTTACCATTGTAGTAATAGGTATAGCAAGAGATAAGTACCAATCATAGCCTGAATATTGGTAGGCAATAATCAGTAAGTACATACCGACTGCAACACCATCAAAAAGAATAGAAAGATAAATAGGCAGTTTTGTGTAGATTACTGCAGGAATGCAGAAAACCCAAAGTAATAAGCATGCGCCTATGATATAGAAAGACCACCAACTGGATTTAAACACTAAAATGTTTAGTAGCAGAGATGCAAGCCCCGATGAGGCGAGTACAATTGATGATAAAATAGCAAGGTCAGAACGTTTTACGCGTTCTACCTGCCCTCGCTTTTGCGGATAGGGTAACGGGGAAAGCCTATTTATTTCTTGTCTTGGATTGATAACAGGCGTATTGCATAGTGCACAGATTACAGCCGTGTCATCAAGTTCTACTCCACAATGCACACAATATGACATTATTTTACCACCTCCATTGTTCTGTTTGATTCGATTTTAACATGAATACCATCCTGTACTAATTTTCTAAAAAATAATTCTTCAATATCTGTTTCAATGATACTACTTGCAAAATTAATAGTGAGCACATCGTTATAACTTACGATAGCGCAATTGGTTCGCGCTGAAAATGGCTGCCCCATATAAATGTCAAAACGTTCTACATAGGGTTCCATATCGGGTGGAACCGGTATGATCCCCATATTCGTGAGACCAGCAGACGATTGTCGGTCTTGCACGCGGGTATAAAATGTTTTAATAATAAAATCCTTAAGGAAAAGGGGAATGGTACGTGCGATGGGATTAGTTTGTATCGCAACATTTGTTGTTATGTCCCCATTTAAAAATTTGGAATTGATATAATATCTCATATAGTGGTGTACCTGTAAAAGAATTTCCTCAAAAGTATAATCGCCAAGCCTCGGATCAATGGAAGGATATATCATTGATATAAAATTACGTAAGGTAATGGATGGAAAAAATCTTCTGAGATTTACGGGCATAGCCAATTTGAGAGGGTATTCTTTTAAGGGATGTTCTTCTTTTTGTTTCTGGTACAGAGAGTATAGCAAAACTGCATTTAGGTATTCCGTGATAGAAGCATGATAGGTTTTAGAAATCCTCGAAACTTCAGAAGTTGACATAACTCCACAAATGATATTGAGGGTATAAAATGGTTCATTCGTTCCACGAACACGATAAGCACGATCCTGACTTCTGGAGCGTTGCACTTTGGAGGTGGCATACTTCAGATAAGCATCTTCTAATTCGTCTTTTGTTGGGGGACTATCTATAGATAGTACATATCCTCCAGGTTTGATTTCGTGACCGCAAAGTTTCAGATACTCAGCCGTAATTGTCTGCAGGACAAACATGCCACCGCTTCCATCTGCAAGGGAATGGTGCGATTCAAATGAAATTCTGCTCTCATAATAATAAATGCGAATCAGATAACGGTTATTACCTTTAAAATGCATGGGCATACAGGGGTTTATAATATCTGGGCGAACGAATGGACCAGGGCGAAGATTAGGCTCAAGATAGCGCCAGAAAAGTCCTTTCCGAAGTGCTACTTTAAAAGATGGAAAACGCGGCAGAGTAATATCGACAGCTTTCTGCAGCAGGTCGGGATCAATTTTTTCTTTCAACAAAATAGAGAGCCTGTAGACAGAAGAAAAATTTTTGCGCTGCAGGGTAGGATATACATTGGCAGATAAGTCAAGTTTATACCAGGTCTTGCGTGAAATATCGATTGCCATCAGTTGCTCCTTTACAGATTATAGATTGAGGTACTTGAATTAGTTTATTTATGATGATAGTATATCTCAATATGATAGTACTTCGCAAGTATATATCTTAGTAAATACAATTATGAGAAAATCGAAATCAAAGAATAGAAGAAGCTGACACGGCACTTTACGGTGTAATATAAAAGTGTTAAAATCATTATACTATGCGGTTTATATAGGAGGTAATGCATGCTATTGAGGGATTTGAAATTGGAAAAGGTTGTTGATAAAATGGCGGACAAAAAAAATAATAAAAGTGTCATGACAATCATTAAAAAAATGCATAGTCAGGTCGAAAAATCCGATATTAATAAACAGCGTCATATTCAAGACAATTTTGGTGCTATATTTGGAGCTAATAAAGAGCTTTTGACAGAAGAGATTATGATTGGAAATATGACCGCTGAGTGGACAAGACTTCATCATTCTCATAGACGAAAGCCGGTTATTCTATACTGTCATGGTGGCGGATATGCTACAGGGAGTGCAATATATGCGAGAACCATTATTTCAAAGTTTGTCGAGGCTACTGCAATGCCGGCATTGGCATTTAATTATCGACTGTCGCCAGAACATCCCTATCCAGCAGCAATCGAGGATGCCTTAAGTGCATGGAATTATCTGATGTATCAGGGATATGGTGCAGAAGATATCATAGTTGCGGGTGATAGTGCAGGCGGGAATCTTGCACTTGAATTATTACTTGAGATCAGGTCAGCAAATAGAATGCTTCCAAAAGCATTAGTATTGCTTTCTCCTTGGACAGATTTGACCATTTCAGGAGAATCACATAGAACAAGAGCGGAAATAGATCCCATTATTGAGCAGAAATATCTCGAAAATGCAATTACCTATTATGCAGGCAATGAAGACTTGTCACAGCCTTCAATATCACCACTTTTTGCTGATTTTAAAGGTTTCCCACCCACCTATATCCAAGTAGGAGACAATGAGAGACTGCTTAACGATTCTACAAGACTATACAAGCGACTGTTAGAATATGAGGTGCTGACGCGTATCAATATCTATAAGGGTATGTGGCATGTGTTCCAGATGGCACCATTAAAGAAGTCTTTTGAAGCAGTGAAGCAGGCAGCAGAATTTATATACGAGATTTGCAAATAAATGAAAAGAAGGTTCAAAAGTGAAATATTTACAACAACTGGCAATCATTTTATCCATTAACTTCATTGGAGAATTAATGAATTATTATATCCCTTTGCCTGTCCCAGCCAGTGTATATGGACTAATTATAATGTTTTTCTGTTTATATACGAGAATTATCAAACTGCATCAGGTGGAGGATGTCGGAAGATATTTTTTAATCATCTTACCAATTATGTTTATATCACCAAGTGTAGGAATTATTAAATCAGTTGATGCATTGAAGGGACAGATAGCTTCTCTTGTAATGATTGCAGTGCTATCTACAATTACAGTAATGACTGTGACGGGCCTTGTAGCACAGGGTTATATTCGATTACAGCGACACATGAAAAAAGAAAGTCTGCATGCAATAAAAGAATTGGAACAGGAAAATAGAGAAGATATTAGAGAAGAAAATGTAGAGGTGAGTGAACCATGAAAGAGGCGATTATGAATTCCGTATATTTTGGAGCTGCGCTTAGTTTGGTGTGCTACTCTATTGGCTTGATGATCCGTAGGAAATATCCATTTGAAATTTGTAATCCATTATTGATTGCAATGATTCTGGTGATTATTATACTGCAGGTCTTTCATATTGATTATGCAGATTATGATAATGGAGCAAAATACATCACCTATTTGATGCAGCCGGCAACCGTTTGTCTTGCAATTCCTTTATATCGACAGATAGGAGTTTTGAAGAAAAATGTTGTAGCAATACTAATTGCAATTTTTTCAGGATGCCTATCACATGTACTTGTTGTAGTTGGACTCGGAACATTACTGGGAGTTGATTTGGAATTAATCGTATCAATATTGCCAAAGTCTGTAACGACACCGATTGCACTCGGCATTACATCTGAGATGGGTGGTATTACAGGTGTTACAGTTATAGGCGTTGTGATTGCCGGAATGCTTGGCGCTGTGATAGCGCCTGCAATATATAAGATATTTAGGATTATAGAGCCTGTGGCACAGGGATTGGGACTTGGTACAGCATCCCATGCAGTAGGGACATCGAAAGCAGTAGAACTAGGAGAAGTACAAGCAGCCATGAGTTCACTTGCAATTGTTGTAACGGGAGTTATGACAGTCATAATTGTTCCTGTCGTAGTTAAATTGTTAACATAATGCATTGCTTATGATAAAGAAATTCAACAAATCTTTAGAAATAATAATAAAAATCATGCTTGAAATAAAGGAAATATAAAATAGATACGGAATATATAAACGAGGCACCTTTGTTAGGAGCAAATAATCTTATGACAATCAGAGAACAAGTAGAACTACGTGAAAAGGAATATCTGAGTCCCTATGCGTCGCTCAGTATGCATTCAAGAGGCCGCGAAGTTGAGGAAGAACAGTGCGATATACGCCCTGTTTATCAGCGCGACAGGGATAGGATTCTGCACAGCAAATCATTTCGACGTTTAAAGGATAAAACACAAGTTTTTTTAACGCCAGAGGGTGATCATTATCGTACCAGATTAACACATACGCTTGAAGTATCGCAGAATGCCAGAACAATTGCAAAAGCACTTTGTATGAATGAAGATTTAGTGGAAGCAATTGCACTAGGCCATGATTTGGGTCATACTCCTTTTGGACATGCTGGGGAACGGGCACTAGACAGGGTCTGTCCTTTAGGCTTTTCGCATAATGAGCAGAGCGTCAGATTAGTGGAAATTTTGGAAAAGGGTGGTCGTGGACTGAATTTAACCTATGAGGTGCGCGATGGTATCCGTAACCATAAAACGTCAACAAAGCCCTGTACTTTGGAAGGAAAGATTGTTAGGTTATCCGACAAAATAGCATATATTCATCATGATATGGATGATGCAATTCGAGGGAAGATTTTAGAAGAAGAGGATATTCCGAAAGAATTGCGCAATACACTTGGTAAAACAACAACTGAGCGACTGGATCGCTTGATTCATGACATTATTATAAATAGCGAAGAACAAAATGATATTAGAATGTCGTTAGAGATAGGACAAGCATTTACCGATTTACGCCAGTTTATGTTTCAGAATGTATACCAGAATCCAAAAGCAAAGGGAGAGGAAAACAAAGCTGAGAGATTAGTGGAGTCTCTATATGAATATTATCTGGTTCATTTGGAGTTACTGCCTAAAGAATTGACCGGATTAGTGGAAGAGCAAAAGGAAAGTCGTGAGCGAGTGGTATGTGATTATGTTTCTGCAATGTCAGACAGATTTGCGATTGGAAAGTTCAGTGAGATTTACTTACCGGATTCATGGAAAGAATAAGCAGCAATATGTAAGATACAGAGGGTGTTAATATATGTATTATCCGGATGATTTGGTAGAAGAGATTCGTATACGGAATGATATTGTTGAAGTGATATCAAACTATGTGCGGTTACAGAAAAAAGGTAATAATTATTTTGGATTATGTCCTTTTCATAATGAAAAATCACCATCTTTTTCAGTGACACCGACTAAGCAGATGTATTACTGCTTTGGTTGTGGTGCTGGAGGTAATGTACTTACTTTTATTATGGAGTATGAGAACTATACGTTTGCAGAGGCACTTAAATTTCTCGCTGAAAGAGCAGGTGTAGCATTGCCAGAGATGGAGTACTCGGCAGTTGCAAAAAAGCAGGATGATTTAAAGACACGTATTCTGGAGGTCAACAAAGAGGCGGCTAAGTTCTATTATTTTGGTCTTTGGAGCATGCAAGGCGCACATGCCCTAAAATACCTGACAGACAGGGGCCTGTCAGAGGAAACCATCAAGAAATTCGGGTTAGGATATGCTGTAACTGGAAAAGATAATGTGTATCGATATTTACGAGAAAAGGGATATAAAGACGAATTACTAAATTTATGTGGATTATTTAACCATGATGAAAAGCGTGGTATGACAGATAAGTTCTGGAGCAGAATTATTTTCCCCATTATGGATGTTAATCATCGGGTCATTGGTTTTGGTGGGCGTGTTATGGGTGATGGAACGCCTAAATATTTAAATTCTCCAGAGACGGCAGTTTTTGATAAAGGTAGAAATCTATATGGTTTGAATCATGCAAGAACTTCCCGTAAAAAAAACATAATTATTTGCGAAGGCTATATGGATGTCATTGCACTTCATCAAGCAGGATTTTATCAAGCTGTAGCGTCACTTGGCACAGCATTTACTTCAGGTCAGGCAAATCTGCTACGTCGTTATACAGAAGAAGTACTGTTGACGTATGACAGCGATGAAGCGGGAGTTAAAGCGGCACTACGTGCGATTCCAATTTTGAAAGAGGCAGGGCTGATGTCTAAGGTCATAGATTTGCGACCATACAAGGACCCTGATGAATTTGTACAGAAATTTAGCAGAGAGGCATTCGAAGAAAGGATTGCCAATGCTGAAAATAGTTTTTATTATGAGATTAAAGTTATGGAAGCAGATTATAATCTTAAGGACCCAGAGAGTAAAACAAAATTTTGTGCAGAGATAGCTAAAAAATTATTACGTTTCACAGAGGAAATCGAGAGAGATAATTATATTGAAGCTATTGCTGATAAATATAATTTAGGGTTTGAAAATCTGCGCAAACTGGTTGTGAAATATGCGGTAAAAGATGATTTGATGAAGCAAGCTTTCAGACCAAAGTCAGGGATTCGCTCAAAGAAAGATCCAAATGAAGGAGTTAGAAAAGCCGAGAGGGTATTAATCACATGGCTAATCGAGGAGGAAAAGATATACCCAATTATAAAACAGTATATTGCGCCAGATGACTTTGTAGAAGGTCTTTATCTTCAGGTAGCACAAGTATTATTTAAGCAATTGGAAGAAGGTCGACCAAATCCGGCCATGATCATCAGCTGTTTTACGGACGAAGAAGAGCAGAGAGAGGTTGTTGCACTTTTCAATACAAAGCTAGAAGAACTAGAATCAAAGCAGGAGCAGGAAAAAGCGCTAAAAGATATTATTATTAAAGTGAAACTGGGCAGTATGGAACGTCGAAGTGAAAATGATTTGCCAGAAGATATGGATGCACTGAAAAGGGTCATTTTAGATAAAAAAGCAATTGAGGAATTGGCGAAACTGCATATATCGCTGGACTAAAATTTAAGATAAATATACAGGAAGGAAGGGCAAAAAATGGAGGAAGCTATTCAGATAAGATTTGACGAGAAATTAAAAGAACTTTTAGAGATTGCTAAGAAGAAAAAGAATGTATTGGAATATCAGGAGATCAATGATTATTTTGCTGAAATGGATCTTTTGGAAGAACAATTGGATAAAATTATGGAGACACTTGAACAAAATGGGGTAGATGTGCTTCGTATTACCGATGACGATGATGAAGACGAAGAAATCATATTGGCCGAGGATGATGAAGTAGATGTAGAAAGCATTGATCTTTCAGTACCAGATGGTATCAGCATTGAAGACCCAGTTAGAATGTATCTAAAGGAAATCGGTAAAGTATCACTTCTCTCAGCTGATGAAGAAATAGAATTGGCCAAGAAAATGGAATTGGGAGACCTGGAAGCTAAAAAAAGACTTGCAGAGGCTAATCTGCGTTTAGTAGTAAGTATTGCAAAGAGATATGTAGGAAGAGGAATGCTATTCCTTGATTTAATTCAGGAAGGTAATCTAGGTTTGATTAAGGCTGTTGAGAAGTTTGATTATCGTAAGGGATATAAATTTAGTACATATGCAACCTGGTGGATTCGCCAAGCTATTACAAGAGCGATAGCCGATCAGGCGCGGACAATTCGTATTCCAGTTCATATGGTTGAGACCATTAATAAATTAATACGTATCAGTAGGCAATTACTACAGGAACTTGGTCGTGAGCCCGTGCCAGAAGAAATAGCAGACGAGATGGGTCTGCCTGTTGAAAGGGTACGTGAGATACTTAAAATTTCACAGGAACCGGTTTCCCTTGAAACACCTATTGGAGAAGAAGAGGACAGTCATTTAGGGGACTTTATACAAGATGATAATGTACCAGTTCCTGCGGATGCAGCAGCGTTTACATTGCTGAAAGAGCAGCTGGTTGAAGTGCTTGGTACTTTAACAGAAAGAGAGCAGAAGGTATTACGGCTTCGCTTTGGCCTGGATGATGGCAGAGCACGTACTTTGGAAGAAGTGGGTAAGGAATTTAATGTTACACGTGAAAGAATCAGACAGATTGAAGCCAAGGCGCTTCGGAAGCTAAGGCATCCAAGTAGAAGCCGTAAGCTGAAGGATTACTTGGATTAAGCAGATAACGCTACATGAGGCAAAGTGATACAAGGGTGTTTATTTATGGAATTATCAGAAAGATTATTGAATATAGCAAAATTTGTGACACCTGGACTTACCGTTGCAGATGTCGGATGTGACCATGCATATATAGCTATTCATCTTGTTCAGCAGAGGATATCGCCGAGGGTCATCGCTATGGATGTCAGAAAAGGTCCTTTAAAAAGAGCTGACATTCATATTAGAGAGGCTGGATTAGAAAACAAGATTGAAACAAGACTGTCAGACGGTGTTGAAAAATTAAAAGCTGGCGAAGCAGAGTGTTTGATTTTGTCAGGTATGGGTGGTGCCTTAATGCAGAAGATTATGTCTGAGGGTAATGAAATACTCAAAGAGATGAAAGAGTTCATTTTGCAGCCACAATCAGAAATAGCGCAATTTCGTCATTTTCTGCAGAATTGTAGATATCAAATCATAGCGGAAGCCATGATATGTGAGGATGGAAAATATTATCCAATGCTCAAGGCTATTCATGGCAAGATGCATGAAACAGATGAGATTGATTTTCGGTATGGAAGATTTTTATTACAGGAGAAGAATCCTGTATTATATGAATTTCTATGTAAAGAAAAGGAATACTATCAAAGATTAATAAATGAATTGCAGCAAAGCAAAAGAACAGAACGTATTTTAAAAAGAGAAAAAGAAGTGGAAAGTGAATTTCAACTAGTAGTTGAAGCGCTGAACTGGTACAGATGATGGAGGTGAATGAGCCTGTGAAATGTTATGAGCTAATCGAGAAACTGGAAGAGTTATCGCCTATCATGTATGCTGAGAGCTGGGACAATGTTGGGCTGCTAATTGGAAGACCAGAGAAGGAAGTGCGAAAGATTTATATTGCATTGGATGCTACAGATGAGGTGGTAGCGGAAGCTGTAAATACACAGGCGGATTTTTTGCTGACACACCATCCGCTTATTTTTACTCCCCTAAAGAAACTGCAATCAGGAGACTTCATAGGGCGCCGGGTACTTAGACTGGCAAGACATGATATTGCATACTATGCTATGCACACAAATTTTGATATTATGGGAATGGCAGATGCAGCAGCAGATGAAATGGGTCTGCGCAAAGCAGAAGTACTTGATATTACTTATGAAGATGAGATTGCAAAAGAAGGTTTTGGGAGATATGGTAAGTTGCCAAGTATCATGACGCTTAGAGAGTGTGCAGAGTATATCAAGAAATGTTTTCATCTGGATAAGGTAAAGGTATTTGGTAATCTTGAAGCAACAGTTGAAACAGCAGCAATATCTCCGGGTTCTGGTAAAATGGTTCTGAAAAATGCCGTGCATGCAAAAGTTGATGTTCTGATCACGGGAGATATTGATCATCATGCTGGGATTGATGCTAATGCGCAAGGATTATTTGTTATCGATGCAGGACATTATGGACTGGAAAAGATATTTATCCCCTATATGAAGGAATTTATACAGAGAGAGTTTAAAGATACCATGATATTTACACATCCCTTACAATCTCCGTTTGAAATAATCTGAGTTATGATTTATAGTTATAAAACCAAAAGGAAGGAATAGACTATGGATAAGAACATGTATGTGGTCACAGTGAATGATATAAAAAAGGAATATGCTGGAGGAACACCCTACAGGCAGATAGCAGAAGATTTTCAGAGTAGCTATGATGCAAGAATTGTGCTCGCAATGGTAGATTTAAAATTAAATGAATTACATAAGCCACTAACTCGAGACTGTGAGATTGTTTTTAAGACAGTCAAAGACAAAACAGGATATAAAACATATAGAAGAAGTGTTTGCTTGTTATTGATCAAAGCAATTCATGATGTGGTCGGAGAAGAAAAACTGAAAAAAATTAAAATAGAGTTTTCAGTTAGTAAAGGTTATTTTGTTAATGCATATGGCGGGTTTGAAATCAATCAGGCATTACTGGACAGGGTGAAGGCCAGAATGGATGAAATGGTCGCTGCTGATATTCCTATTAAAAAGCAATCTTTTACATTAGATGACGCACTGAAGATGTTTCGCGAAAGAGGAATGACGGATAAAGAAAAGCTGTTCCGCTACCGCAGAGCATCAAAGGTAAATGTGTATAGCCTCGATGATTTCGAAGATTACTATTACGGATACATGCTACCAAGCACAGGTTATATTGACTGCTATGAGTTGTTTTTGTTTGATACAGGTTTTGTAATTCAGATGCCGAATAGAAAAGAGCCAGGCATCGTACCGCCGTTTGAGCCACAAATGAAGCTTTACCAAACGATGAAGGAGGCAACTGTCTGGGGAGACAAACTTGGGATTGATACAGTAGGTGCATTAAATGACGAAATATGTAAAGGTGGACTGAATGAACTGATTTTGGTACAAGAAGCATTGCAGGAGAGCAGCATTGCAGACATAGCATCAGATATTGTGAAGCGTGGCGGCAAAAAATTTGTTATGATAGCCGGGCCATCTTCTTCAGGTAAGACAACATTTTCACATAGATTGTCTGTTCAGCTTCGCACACATGGTTTAATTCCCCATCCAATTGCAATAGATGATTATTTTGTGAATCGTGATTTGACGCCCAGGGACGAGAACGGCGAATATAATTTTGAGTGTCTAGGGGCAATAGATGTTGCTGGTTTTAATCGTGATATGTGTGCTTTGCTTGCAGGAGAGACTGTTGAGTTACCCTCTTTTAATTTCAAAACAGGTCTGCGTGAATATAGAGGAAATTTAAAAAAACTCGCCAGTAATGATATTCTTGTAATTGAAGGAATCCACGGCTTGAATGATGCATTGTCCCATTCGCTGCCAATGGAAAGTAAATATAAAATATATATTAGTGCATTGACCTCCTTAAATATTGATGAACATAACAGAGTTGCGACTACAGATGGCAGATTAATCAGGCGAATGGTACGTGATGCAAGAACAAGAGGTGCATCGGCGCAGAAAACCTTGTCAATGTGGGATTCGGTAAGGCGTGGCGAGGAAGAAAATATTTTTCCATTTCAGGAATCAGCAGATGCCATGTTCAATTCGGCCTTAATTTATGAATTGGCTGTCTTAAAACAATTTGCAGAGCCTCTTTTGTTTGGCATGGAGAAAGATGATCCTGAATATCAGGAAGCAAAAAGATTACTTAAGTTCTTGGAATATTTTTTAGGTGTCAGTAGTGAAAATCTTCCCAATAATTCTATTATCAGAGAGTTTGTGGGAGGAAGTTGTTTTAATGTATAATAGGGTATTATTAAAAACAGTAATGATAGAGTGGAGAATTGCATGAGTATTTTAAGTGTTGAGCATTTGAGTCACGGATTCGGAGACAGAGCAATTTTTGCAGATGTCTCCTTCCGTTTGTTGGCAGGAGAGCATATTGGACTGATTGGGGCAAATGGCGAAGGTAAGTCTACCTTTATGGATATCATAACAGACAAGCTACAACCTGACGAGGGAAAAGTGGAGTGGGCAAAACGTGTTAGAACAGGATATCTTGACCAAGGCACTATTCTAGAGAAGGGAATGACGATCAGAGACGTTTTAAAAAGTGCTTTTACTTTTTTGTATCAGTGGGAAACACAGATTAATGAATTATATATGAGAGTATCTGAAGTTCCTGAAGATGAAATCAACGCAATGATGGAGGAAGCAGGTGTTCTGCAGGATTTATTGACGATGCATGATTTTTATTTGATTGATGCAAAGGTGGAGGAAGTTGGAAAAGCACTTGGGTTAAATGCAATCGGCATGGATCGAGATGTATCAGAGCTTTCGGGCGGACAAAGGACGAAGGTACTGCTGGCCAAGCTGCTACTTGAAAAGCCAGATATTCTTTTACTGGATGAGCCGACTAATTATCTGGATGAGGAACATATTGAATGGCTGAAACGGTATTTGAATGAATATGAGAATGCTTTTATTTTAATTTCGCATGATATCTCTTTCCTTAATAGTGTAATCAATTTGATTTATCATATGGAGCAACAAAAACTAACACGCTATGTTGGCAATTATGAGAAGTTTATGGAAGTACATCAAGCACAAAAAAGTCAGCTAGAATCTGCATATAAGAAACAACAGCAGGAGATTGCTGATCTGGAGGACTTTGTTGCCCGAAACAAGGCACGTGTTGCAACACGCAATATGGCAATGTCAAGACAAAAGAAACTTGATAAAATGGATGTTATTGAGTTAAGCAGAGAAAAACCAAAGCCAGAATTTCATTTTCTGACAGCACGGACACCAGGGCGTTATTTATTTGAGGCGAAGGATTTAGTGATTGGCTATGACAAGCCATTATCAAAGCCTTTGACACTTGCGATGGAGCGTGGAGAAAAGATTGCCATGGTTGGGGCAAATGGTATTGGAAAAACCACTTTATTACGAAGTGTTCTGGGCTTGACAGAGACTATTTCGGGAAGTGTATATTTAGGAGAGTACTTAGAAATAGGGTATTTTGAGCAGGAAATAAAAGAGGCAAACAAAAGAACCTGTATTGAAGAAATGTGGGAGGAATTTCCCGGCTTTTCTCAATATGAAGTCCGTTCTGCACTGGCAAAGTGTGGATTAACTACACAGCATATTGAAAGTCAGGTCAGGGTGCTCAGCGGTGGAGAACAAGCCAAGGTTAGATTATGTAAACTAATAAACAGACAGACAAATCTACTACTTCTTGATGAACCAACAAATCATTTGGATGTTGATGCAAAGGAAGAATTGAAAAGAGCACTAATTGAATACAAGGGAAGTATACTGCTTATATGTCATGAACCTGAATTTTATAAGGGTGTTGTGACAAAGGTATGGGATTGTGCAGATTGGAGTTTACTATTATAGTAAATGTAGCAAAAAAAGAATACTTCTACTGTTTATAACAAGTAGAAGTATTCTTTTTAATTACTATTGATTATTGAAATGTTCCTCACAGTATTTACACCGGTATATTTCTTTTTCTTCGTCAGTCAATAGGAATACATGCTGTAACTCCTGCTCAATGGATGTGATACAGCGTGGATTCTTGCATTTTATAACATTTGTAATCTGCTTCGGCAGTACCAACTCTTTTTTGGCCACAATCTCACCATCTTTTATTACATTTACAGTAATATTATGATCAATAAAACCAAGAATATCAAAGTCCAGCATATCAATATCACACTCTACCTTTACGATATCTTTCTTTCCCATTTTGTTACTTTTGGCATTTTTAATAATTGCTATTGTACAGTCTAATTTATCTAATTTTAAATCATGATAAATCGAAAGACTTTTACCAGCTTTGATATGGTCAAGCACAAAACCTTCTTCAATCCTACCAACATTTAACATTTAGTTCACCTCCACTTCAAGTAGGGCCAGGATTAGAGCCATACGAATATAAACACCATATTGGACTTGGTCAAAATACACTGCACGCGGATCATCGTCTACTTCAACTGAGATTTCATTCACACGTGGAAGCGGATGTAGTACGAGCATATCAGGACGAGCAAGCTCCATTTTAGGCTTGTCCAAAATATAGAAATCTTTTAAGCGGACATAATCTTCTTCATTAAAGAACCTTTCTTTCTGCACACGCGTCATATACAGTAAATCAAGTTCGGGCATTACTTCTTCTAAGCGTATCACTTCTTTGAAAGAGATATGACTCTGTTTTAACAAATCATCACGTATATAGTCTGGAATACGTAACTCTTCAGGTGAAATAAACACAAAGTTTATGTCTGGATAACGAAGCAAGGCATTGATTAGAGAATGTACAGTACGGCCAAATTTCAAGTCACCACATAGTCCAATCGTTAACTGGTCAAGATGACCCTTTAAAGAACGAATGGTTAATAAATCCGTTAAGGTTTGGGTTGGGTGTTGATGCCCTCCATCTCCTGCATTAATTACAGGTATTTTTGATTTGGAAGCAGCAACCATGGGTGCCCCCTCCTTTGGATGACGTATGGCACAGATGTCTGCATAACAGGAAATCATACGAATCGTATCTGATACACTTTCTCCTTTTGCGGCTGACGAGGAATCGGCAGAAGCAAACCCAAGCGTTTTTCCACCAAGATGCATCATAGCCGACTCAAAACTAAGCCGTGTTCTCGTACTAGGTTCATAGAAACAAGTAGCAAGAATCTTTCCATCACATACATGTGCATATTTATCCGGGTTTAAACGGATGTCATCGGCAAGATTCATTAGCCTGTCTAGCTCATCCACTGACATATCCAGTGGGCTCATTAAGTGTCTCATATAAATATCCCCTTTCTTGATTATATAAAATCGAAGAGAAAATGAATTCTCTTCGATTTATTGTAATAACTATTTATAGATTAATAGCTCATCTACAGTTTTTCTTTTTGGCACTTCTGGTGAATCAATAGAATAACCAATGCAAATAATATTAACGAGCTCACGATCCTCTGGAATCTCAAGAACCTCAGAAATTGTTTCATCAAAAATGCCCATAATTACAGTTCCAAGACCAAATTCATGTGCGGCTAAGCAAAATGTCTGATTTGCGATACCGGCATCAAACATTTGCCATGTATCCTTACGGTTTGTAGTAAAGGAACCATCTCTTTCATAACCGCATCTGCCTTTCAGAACAGTTACAGCAATGAGCAGAGGAGCATTATTTATGGTATTACCATTATAAACAAAACTAGAAGTACACTCATTGGCAATTCTATTTTTCATTTCAGGACTTTCAATAGCAATATAGCGGACAACCTGCGTGTTTTTCCAAGATGGTGAATAAGAAGCCGCCGCAACGATCTTCTCAAGTATCTCATGTGAAACCGGTTCATCCGAAAACTTACGGATGCTTCTACGTCCATAGATACAATCCAAAGTCTGCATGATAAATTTCCTCCCTTACTTTTTTTCATTTCTATTAGTATAATATATGTAAGAATGTTTTGCAATCATTAGAAAAATGTTTTATACTTAATTTATCAAATATTTTCAGGAGGATGTAGGATGGGATATGTAGAGAGAAAAAGATGGATTTTTTTTGGTCTGCCGTTTACATTTACAAAATATACAATTGAAGAAAGCATGTTGACAATAAACCGTGGATTTCTAAAAACTGTTGAGGATGCTTGCTATATGTATAAGATACAGGATGTAAAACTTGAGACCGGACTATTTGAAAGGTTGTTCAGACTCGGAACTGTAGTATGCTTTACAGGAGATGTGACTGACAAGAAGATAGAATTAATACATATCAAAAAATCTAAAGAGATTAAAAATTATATTTTAGAAAAATCAGAAGAAGACAGACGTCGTCGCCGTACATTAAACACACTGGATATTGGAACAGACGAAGGAAACAATATAGAGGATGATAATTTATAATTTTTTTTAAAAATGAAATGCTTCCGTAATGGGAGCATATTTCATTTAAACTATTATGAAAAGCATATTGGCAAAATATATGAACAGGTGAGTATATGAGATATCAGGAAGCACGTGATTACATTGCACAAACAGCATGTTATGGGAGTGTACTTGGTTTACAAACAATAAGATTATTAATGCAACGGTTAGGAAATCCGCAGGATGATCTTCGCTTTATTCATATTGCGGGGACAAACGGTAAGGGTTCTGTATCTGCATTTTTGACGTGTGTATTAGCAGAAGCTGGATACAGGGTTGGGAGATATAATTCACCAGCTGTTATTGAAGAAAGAGAATTTATATCAATCAATGAAAAACATATTAGTAAGAAAGACTATGCAGAAATATTGTCAGAGGTAAGCAGAGAAGCAGATGCTATGGAGATAGAAGGACAGGCTCATCCCACGATCTTTGAGATAGAGACGGCAATGGCTTTTTTATATTTCAAGAAAAAAGAATGTCAAGTGGTTGTGTTGGAAACAGGACTCGGAGGGAGTGAGGATGCCACAAATATTGTTAGGAATACTGACATGGTCGTGCTCACATCCATTAGCAGAGATCATATAGCCATGCTAGGAAATTCAATTGAAGAAATCACAAGACAAAAGGCAGGCATTATTAAGCCTGGTTGTAGTGTTGTTATGCAAAAAGGAAAGACAGGATTGAATGAACAGCGGGGAATGCAAAATGTAATTGCAGAGAAATGTAAGGAAATGAAAGTAGAACTGACGGTGGCAGATTCATCGCTGGTAAAGAATGTCCAGCGAGAATTTCCAATGCAGACGTTCTCCTACAAAGAGGATGAAGATATTACGATTTCTATGGCTGCAACCTACCAAATTGATAATGCCGTGCTGGTGTTGGAAGTAGTTCATCAGTTATGCCAAAAGGGATATCTCATTAAAAGAAGTCACCTTCTCAAGGGGATGAAAACTGCAGTTTGGGCTGGGAGATTTACGATTGTGGAGAAGGAACCGCTTATGATAGTAGATGGGGCACATAACGAGGACGGTGTGAGGAGATTAGTCGAGACAATAGAAATGTATTTTACAAACCGTAAAATAGTCTATATAATGGGAGTATTAAAGGATAAAGATTATGAAAAAATGTGTGAATTTGTGGCTCATCTCGCAACGGATATTATAACGGTATCAACATCTGGAGAGCGCTCGTTATCAGCATTGACATTAGCGGAATGTGCAAGCCGTTATCATAATCGTGTAACAGCTGCCGACAGTGTGAGAGAAGCTTTAGAGATAAGTCTTTTACTTGCTGACAGGGATACAGTTATCATTGCATTTGGCTCACTCTCCTATTTAGGAGAAGTAATTCACATTATGAAGAATAAAGAGCAGATTAGGAGAGACTCAAATGGTGGACAGAAATAAAATCGAACAAGCTGTTACGTTACTGCTAGAGGGGATAGGGGAAGATCCTGAACGTGCAGGGCTTAAGGAAACACCTGCTAGAATTGCAAGAATGTATGAAGAAATCTTTGGCGGAATGGAAAAAAATCCGGCAAAGCATTTGGTGAAGACTTTCCATGCAGATAATAATGAAATGATTTTAGAACGTGATATTGTATTTTATTCCACTTGTGAACATCATTTGATGCCATTTTATGGGAAGGCGCATGTGGCATATATTCCAGATGGCGAAGTAGTGGGACTAAGCAAACTGGCTCGTACAGTTGAAGTGTTTGCAAAACGTTTACAGATACAAGAGAAGATGACGGCACAAATAGCAGATGCGATGATGGAGTACTTAAAGCCTAAGGGGGTTATGGTGATGCTAGAAGCCGAGCACATGTGCATCACAATGAGAGGAATTAAGAAACCAGGAAGCCAAACAGTAACCTATGTGACCAGAGGTGAATTTGAACATAATATTGAACTTAAAAATACTTTTTTCCACATGGTTAGTCATAGAGGAAATTAATGATGGAAAAAGTAAATGTGTTGCTTCATAATGATTCCTTTATAAAGCATAAGAAAAAAATTGAATGCTGTGAGGAAGGAAGAGGTTTTTGTAAGCATGATATAAACCATTGTCTGGATGTGGCACGTATCATGATGATATTAAATTATGAAAGAGCCGTAGCAATTCCGAAAAATATTATATATGCAACTGCATTGCTTCATGATATAGGGCGAGATGTCCAGTATGAGGAAGGAATTCCACATGAAGAGGCAGGGGTAGAAATAGCCTATGCAATTCTGATAGAGTGTGGTTTTTCGGAAGAAGAGAGTACATGGGTGACAATAGCTATTCGTAATCATCGAAACCCTGTCATTAGAAATGAAAAGGATTTAAATGGAGTTTTGTACAGTGCAGATAAACTGTCGCGAAATTGTTATGTATGCCCTGCAGAGCAACGTTGTGATTGGAAAAAAGAAAAAAAGAATATGAAACTGGAGTATTAATTTGCAGAACTTGAGCAGGTAGTATTTTTTCAAATTTAGATATGGAGACAGAATATGCAAATTGGGAACAAGGTATTTGATATTAGAAATCATACGTATGTTATGGGTATTTTAAATGTAACACCAGATTCCTTCTCAGATGGTGGCTTGTATACGGATGTGGAGTCTGCACTTCAGAGAGTGGAACATATGATAAAGGAAGGCGCGGATCTTTTAGATATCGGTGGAGAATCTACTAGACCCAATTATCAAAAAATTTCAGAGCAAGAAGAAATCGAAAGAATATCAACCGTTATTGAAAAAGTTAAATCGTCATTTGACATTCCGATTTCTGTTGATACGTATAAACCTAAGGTTGCTAATGCTGCAATTTTAGCAGGTGCCGATATGATAAATGATATATGGGGTTTAAAGTATGATCCTCAAATGTCTATGATTATTAAGGAAGGGAATGTTGCTTGTTGTCTGATGCATAATCGTCATTCTGTTCACCCAGGTGACTTTCTTATGGATATGAAGAAGGAGCTTCTTGAATCAGTCGAAATAGCTAGAAATGCTGGAATAGAAGATCAGAAAATCATACTAGATCCCGGTATTGGATTTGCTAAGACAACGGAACAGAATCTGATAATACTTGCCAATCTGCAATTGTTTCAGGAGCTTGGTTTTCCATTATTATTAGGTGCATCTAAAAAGTCAGTTATTGGATCTGTAAAAGAGCCGCCATTGCCAATTTCATTACGCGGAGAAGGAACTTATGTGACGACTGTTTTTGCCGCTATAAGTGGGTATGCGTTTGTCAGAGTACATGATATCGCACAAAATAAGAGAGCAATAGAAATGACAGAGGCTATATTGAGAAGGAGGAAACAATAAGATGGATTGTATTAGAATTTGTGACCTTGAAACATTTGGTAAGCATGGAGTTTATAAAGAGGAAAATAAACTGGGACAGAAATTCCTTGTTTCTGCAGAGTTATATCTGTCAACGAGGACGGCAGGAATGGATGATTTATTAGCAGACTCTATACATTATGGGGAAGTATGTCATTTTATCGATGCATTTATGAGAGAAAGAACATATAAGCTGATAGAGGCTGTTGCCGAGAGCCTTGCACAAGAATTATTACTGGCATATAAGAGAGTTGAAAAAATAGTGATTGAAGTAAAAAAACCATGGGCACCGATTGGTTTATCCATGCAATCAGTTTCTGTCAGGATTGAGCGAGGATGGCATGTTGCCTATATCGCAATGGGATCAAATATGGGGGCACGCGAGGAATATTTGCAAAATGCAATTCAGGTACTAGAAGAGAGAGAGGATTGCTATATAGAGCGCATTTCTAGGTTTATAGAGACAGAGCCCTACGGAAACATAGAACAAGAAAAATTTTTGAATGGTATGTTGGAAATGAAGACATTATTATTACCGGAGGAATTATTGGCGTTACTGCAAGAGATTGAAGAGATGGCAAAGAGGGAAAGAGTGACGAAGTGGGGACCGAGAACATTGGATTTAGATATCATTTTTTATGATAAGATGATACTTGATTCCGAAGAATTAACGATTCCTCACGCAGATATGCATAACCGCAGCTTTGTGTTGAGTCCGCTGGTGCAGATAGCGCCTAATGTAAGACACCCTATCTTAAATAGAACAGTCACACAATTATTGGACGAGTTGGAGAATCAAGAAAAGTAGCACCTAAAAAGTGCTACTTTTCTTGATTCTCGGACGCCGCGACTGCAGCTTCCGTAAATTCAGTTACGGATATGGCCCCCTGTGTAGGTGTCTTATATATGATATTATCAGAATCAAAGAGCATAAAATAAGTATAGGTAGAAGTGATATTAATATTAGTATAGTTGCCAGAGGCAATCATGTCCACGCTGGAACCATCGAGAAGCATACGCATTAATGCAGGCGCAACCATATCATTTTTTTGATAGTAGATATACCCAGAAGCAGCATCCACATTAAAACAATCAACCCTGTCATTTGTGAGTTTCTCAGTTTCTCCGCTTACATTATGATATCGGTAAAGGCTATAATTGTCTGCAACATTCATATAGTAAAAATAATCGCCAATCAATATAGGATTAAAAAGTTTTCCATCATAAATAATATGAGAAGAATTAAGTTTAGTATCATAGGCAGCAAGCTGAAAGGCATGATCCATATCATGATAGTAAATGATGCCATCTTTGGCACAGGCAGGATCCACAATTGCTTTCATAATCTGTGATTTATCTGTTTGATCAGTTTTTACTCGATACAGTGTCATGCCGTCTGTATCATCGTAGTGCTGATAATATAAATAATCACCAATCAGATTTATAATTCCGGAGGGTGTTTTATCAAGTGATTTATTGTCAGTTCCACTTTTTTTGATACGATAGATTCCATACATATTGCCTAAAATACCAAAAGCGCTGTTAGCAGACTGTGAGTCTTGATAATAGTATAAATACTTACCAGCAGCATTAATATACTTTGTAGGAACATTCCAAATTTTCTTCATGTTTGTTGTATCAGGATTCATTAAATAGAGAGAACCGTTGTCATATACGTTGCTAAAGTATACAACACCTTCATTTTCACAGAAAAGTCCCTTATTGTTAAGGTTACCAGCCGTATTGCCGATTGTAGAGGGAGCATTAGAGGGAATACGGGTTCTGAATGAATAAAATAGAATGGCAACAAAAAATATGACAATACAAATTAGAAGTATTACAATATTGCGTGTTTTCATATACTCGCCTCCCATAGCTTATTATAATATTGCACATACAACATTGTAAAGAGGTTTTGAAATATGATATAATAAAAAAAATGTAATTTTCGGAGACATTTTTCGATCAGGCTGTGACTGATAATTGCAATATGTGCTAAGCGATAAAGATTTAAGACACTATGGATAGAAGGAGAGTAGTAATATGGATTTACATGAATTACGCATGGACCTGGACAGAATTGATACAGATATCGTCGCATTATATGAAAAGCGATTGAAAATCTGTGAGCAGATTGCAGAGTATAAAATTTCGGCTGGGAAACCTATACTGGATGTAGCAAGAGAGCAGGAAAAAACCAGTGAAGTCCGTGCATTATGCAATAACAAGTGTTATGCTAACAGAGTAGAGAGCCTGTTTGTAAAGATAATGGAAGATAGCAGAGAACTGCAATCTCAATATATGAAAGCTAAGAGTGAAAGAGACAGATGAGAGAGAAAGAATTAATTTTGTATAAGCATTTTAAGCATGGCGATATTCTGACAGATATGGCATGGCTATTAAAGCACTATAATGATGATTACTATGATAATGAAGACAAGAAAGCATTATTATTTGATGTAGTTCACCGACTGGTAGAGATGGCAGGAAATCATGGATATGAGGGAAACCTGTGGCACACGTATCTGACGTATTTATTAGCGAATAATGAAAATTCTTTCAGCATGGCATCAGAAATCAGAGGTGAAGTACAGGGCAGTATTAATGTGATAGCGGTAAATGATTTCAAAATATTTCAAGAATTTTTTGATGCAGATTTGATGGTATTGGATGAAACCTTGCAAACAGATTGTGTTAGGATGCTATTTCACTATTGTAATGTTAATGATCAAAGTAAAATGTTTAATAAGAGAATACGTGACCGCATTTGTGAGTTAAGCATAAAGTTGGCGGATACGGATACACCAGAAGAATTCCTGATAAAAATGGCAGAATTTTATAAGGACTTTGGGGTAGGCAAGTTTGGTTTACATAAAGCATTTCGTGTAGAACATCGAGAGCAAGGTGCTGAGATTATACCAATTACGAATATTGCACATGTGTATTTAGATGATTTGATTGGTTATGAGATACCAAAGAAAAAATTAATTGACAACACAGAGGCTTTTGTCAATGGTAGAAGGGCTAATAACTGCTTATTATTTGGGGATGCGGGAACAGGCAAGTCCAGTAGCGTTAAAGCAATATTGAACCAGTATTATGACAAGGGTTTGCGCATTATTGAAATCTATAAGCATCAGTTTCGGGATTTGAATGACATAATCGCACAGATAAAAGATCGGAATTATAAGTTTATTATTTATATGGATGATTTATCTTTTGAAGACTTTGAAATCGAGTATAAGTATTTGAAAGCTGTTATTGAAGGCGGGCTGGAGAAGAAACCAGAGAATGTACTGATTTATGCTACTTCAAACAGGCGCCATCTGGTAAGAGAGAAGTTTTCGGATAAGGAAGAGAGAAGAGATGATTTGCACAGCTCGGATACGGTGCAGGAGAAGCTATCTTTGGTAGCTAGGTTCGGGGTGTCAATATTCTTTTGTGCGCCTGATAAGAAGGAGTTCAATCATATTATTGAGACCTTAGCTGTCCGGCACAAGGTGAAGATATCGAAAGAGCAGTTGCTCGAAGAAGCGAATAAATGGGAGTTATATCATGGAGGCCTGTCAGGTCGAACTGCACAACAGTTTATTGATTATTTACTCGGTAAACAAGAACAAAAGAAAAAGCGACGAAGCATAAGATAGGAGATGAGGCGAATGAGTATACATACATTTGCAGCGATTGATGTAGGTTCTTATGAACTAGCGATGAAGATTTATGAATTTTCTGGAAAAAGCAGAATGAAACAAATCGATTATATTCGCCATAGAATAGAACTGGGAACTGATACTTATACAACTGGTAAAATCAGTCATGCAAGAGTTGATGAATTGTGTCGAGTACTTTCTGAGTTTGCAGATATTATGAAGACATATAAAGTATCTTCCTATAGCATTTATGGGACGAGTGCGATTCGTGAGACAGAAAATAAAATGATCATAATAGAGCAGATAAAGCTTCGGACAGGCATGAATATTGAAGTACTAAGTAACAGTGAACAGAGATTCTTACACTATAAGTCAGTTGCATCAAAGGGCGCGTGTTTCAGCAAGATTATAGAAAAAGGAACTGCCATCGTAGATGTAGGAGGCGGCAGTATTCAATTCTCTCTTTTTGACAAGGACGCTCTCGTAGCGACACAGAATATCAGACTGGGTATTCTTCGTATCCGTGAGATGCTTGTTGATATACAGCCTAGAACTAATAATTATGAGCACTTAATAGAAGAATTGGTTGATAATCAATTACTGAGTTTCAAACAATTATATCTTAAGGATCGAGTGATTGAAAACATTATTGTTGTAGATGACTATATCTCATTTATTATGCAAAAGCTTGGAAATGGAACAAGTGAGGATATCATATCAAACGTTCAGTATATGGAATTTGTAGACATATTGCGTAAAAAAACACCAGACCAGATTGCAAGGTATTTAGGAATGCCGGAAGAGAATGCGTCCTTGCTTATTCCCTCTGCTATTTTGTTTAAGAGAGTGCTGGAAATAACGAATGCAAAACTTTTATGGGCACCTGGGGTTGGACTTGCAGACGGTATAGCTTATGATTATGCACAGAAGAATAAACTGATACAAGTGGAACATGATTTTGATGCTGATATTATTGCCTGTGCGATTAATATAGCAAAGAGGTATTTGGGAAATAAAGAGAGAAATGCGCTTGTAGAAGAAGTTGCGGTTACGATTTTTGATTGCATGAAAAAAGTGCATGGTATGGATAAACGTGATCGACTACTACTCCGGGTTGCTGCAATTCTAGGTGACTGTGGAAAGTACATTAGTTTGGAAATCCTGGCAGAATCAGGATACAATATTATTATGGCAACTGAGATTATGGGATTATCACATGTTGAGAGAGAAATTGTTGCCAATGTCGTCAAATATAATAAGGTCGATTTTGCATATTATAATGAGATTACGAGTGTAACGCAATTAGATAGAGAGGCATATTTGAGAATAGCGAAATTGACAGCAATATTTAGAGCTGCAGACGGTATTTGCCGTAGCCAACGCTTGAAAGTCAAAAAAGTAATGGCTACATTGAAAGAAGGGCAACTTTGGCTGACGGTTGTTACGGAGGAAGACCTGTATCTGGAAAAAGGATTTTATGAAAGAAAAACCAAGTTTTTTGAGGAAGTATTCAGTATTAAACCCATCATAAAGCATAAGAAAAATTTATAGTAATGTTTTTAAAATACAAGGAGAATAGGTAGCATGCCGGATAAAATCAATTTAAGTGATAGTCAATATTATTATAACCGAGAGTTAAGCTGGTTACTTTTTAATGAAAGAGTGCTTGAAGAAGCAAGGGATAAAACAATTCCGTTGTTTGAGAGGCTTAAATTTCTGAGTATTACCGCTTCTAATTTAGATGAATTTTTTATGATTCGAGTTGCTTCCCTTAGAGATTTAGTAAATGCAAAATATACGGGAACAGACATTGCAGGAATGACCTCAGCGAAACAGTTGGAAGCTATCAACAAGGCAACGCATGAGTTGGTTGGATTGCAATATTCTACTTACAATCGATCTCTATTACCACTTCTACACCAAAATGAGGTTGAAGTAATTGTTGCACATGAAAACCTGACTGAAAAACAAAAGAATTATGTTGATAAGTTTTTTGTGGAAAATGTGTATCAGGTTTTAACACCTATGGCAGTGGATTCTTCTAGACCGTTTCCGTTGATTCGGAATAAGACATTAAATATTGGTGCACTTCTTTCAAAAAATAATAACGAATTAGTATTTGCTACTGTTCAGGTTCCTGCCGTATTGCCAAGAATTGTATCTATTCCAAGTAAAGAGGGAAAGACAGTCCTGATTTTGTTAGAAGAAGTGATAGAACGAAATATTCATAAATTATTCTTAAATTATGATGTAATTTGCTCTCACCCTTTTCGAATTATGAGAAATGCTGATTTAACAATTGACGAAGATGAGGCAGCAGACCTATTAAGAGAAATTGAAAAGCAGATAAAAAAGCGGCAGTGGGGTGAAGTAATCCGTTTGGAAGTAGAGGATGGCATTGATATAAGATTACTTAAAATACTGCGTAAGGAATTATCAATTAAGGAAGAAGATATTTATAGAATAAATGGTCCTTTAGATTTGACATTTTTAATGAAGATGTATGGTTTGCCGGGATTTGACCACCTAAGAAATGAAAAGTATGTACCACAGCCCTCTCCCTATTTACAGGCAGAAGGTGATATTTTCGAACAGATCCGCGAGGGAGATAAGTTATTGCATCATCCTTATGAGACATTTCAACCAATTGTGGAATTTATTAGACAAGCGGCCAGGGATACTGGAGTTTTGGCTATTAAACAAACTTTGTATCGTGTAAGTGGTAACTCACCAATTATTGCAGCGTTGGCGCAAGCAGCGGAAAATGGAAAACAAGTTACTGTGCTTGTTGAATTAAAGGCAAGATTTGATGAAGAGAATAATATTGTATGGGCCAAGATGCTAGAAAAAGCGGGCTGCCATGTTATCTATGGATTAGTGGGATTGAAGACGCATAGCAAGATTACACTGGTTGTACGTCGGGAAGAGGATGGAATCAGAAGGTATGTACATTTAGGGACAGGTAATTATAATGATATTACGGCAAAGCTATATACCGACCTTGGGTTACTGACATGCGCCGAACCTATTGGTGAAGACGCAACAGCGGTATTTAACATGTTGTCTGGTTATTCGGAGCCTGTTTCATGGAACAAACTTTCATTAGCACCATTATGGCTAAAGGACAGATTCTTGGAATTAATTAATAGAGAGCGTGAGAATGCTCTTTTGAAAAAGCCAGCACATATTATTGCAAAAATAAATTCACTTTGTGATCAAGATATTATCAAGGCACTTTATGAGGCTTCACGGGCGGGCGTACAAATTGATTTAATTATTAGGGGGATTTGTTGCCTACGCGTAGGCGTTCCAGAAATTAGTGAAAATATAAGAGTTCGGTCTATTGTAGGTAATTTTTTAGAGCATAGCAGGATTTTCTATTTTTTCAATGCTGGAAAAGAAAATGTATTTTTGGGATCAGCGGATTGGATGCCACGTAATCTGGAGAGACGTGTAGAAATAATGTTCCCAGTTGAGGCAGAAGCTTTGAAGCAGGAGGTTATTCATGTATTACAAATGCAACTGAGTGATACCTTGAAGGCTCGCATTTTGACAGATAAAGGGACATATGAGAGAATCGATAAACGAGGGAAAGCTTTGATAAATTATCAGGAAGAATTTTGTAAGGCAGCGATGGCAGCTGTTAAGGCAGAAAGAGTGATGACAAATAATAGAATTTTTGTTCCAGAAGAGCATGTGAAGTAAAGAACGTAAAATGGGAATAGGAGGGCAATAATATGCATGAATATGATGAAGAGGTATTGAAGACATTTTTGAGAAACCAGGGGAAATTATTTGAAGAGCCGGTAGCGGAAACAATTGAGGAAGCAGAAACTTTTCTTGAAGACTGTATGGCAGTGGTAGTTAATTCACTCGATGAGGTGCGTGAGTATTTTGATGAAAGTGGAGCAGATATTATGGGTCTAGATCTTATGGATTTGGAAGAGGAATCGGAAGTATTCAAAATTGCAGATGGAAGATATTTAATCGTTGAGGCTTAGATATAAATGGGAAACATGAGCAAGAGAGTTTCTAGGTATTTAATATATATTTTTCAATAATTTCAGAAAGCCCGTCGTGATTGTTGTCATTTTTGGTAACATAATCGGCGGCTTTTTTTGTAAAATCGGTAGCATTGCACATAGCAACACCAACGCCTGCTACTTCCAGCATTGAAACATCATTTTCTTCATCACCAGCGGCAATTGCGTTTTCAATAGGAATATTAAAATAATCACATAAGAATTTGACACCATTCCCTTTTGTTGAGGAAAGAGAACCATATTCTAGTAAAAATGGACTTGAGAAAGTAGAACTGACCTTATTACTGGCCCAGATTTCCAAACCAGTGCGAAATTGTTCGAGATTCTCGCGGCCATTTAGATCCATGACAATAATTTTCATGGGTTCTTCCTTCAATACTGTTGTTACATCCTCCACAATGAGAACAGGCATTTTTATATGTTCTCTATAGTGCTTCAGCTCAGCAGTTTCACGTTCACATGTGATATGTGTTGCCGTGTAAGTATGTGCATGCATGCCTGCTTTACGAGCATAATCGAAAATGTGACGCACGTATTTCATTGGAATAGGAGAGCGCAGTAAGGTGTTTTGGGCATAACAATCATAAATCAGGCCACCATTAAATGCAGATACATAAGAACCAGGCCCAGTAAAACCAAACTCTTCGGCAACCGCAAGGACACTATTAATTGGGCGTCCTGAAGAAAGTACAAATTTATGGCCCAAAGCTGTCATTCGATGAATCATTTCTAAAGTATGCTCGCTTATTTTCTTGTGATCATTTAGTAGAGTACCATCCAAGTCGGTAAAAAGAATTTTAGTTTCATTCATTTTTATGATTGTCCTTTTCTGTAATAAGGATTACTTATTTTTTTCAAAATTATAAAAAACTAGAATCTGTTTTTAATGATAAGTAATAATTCCTCGGGTATCCGTAACTTACCGTAACCTATACCTAAGTCTGTGTTTGGCTTGGTTGTCCCATGAAAGTCAGATCCACCCGTGACAAACAAATTGTATTTTATGGCAAGGCGTTTCATTTCGCGTTCTTCACTTGCAGCATAAGTCGTATAAACAGCTTCAATACCTGCAAGCCCTGCCTCTTTCAGTTGTGAAACAAAAGCATCCAATTTGCGGTTGCTCATATGATAGAGAATAGGATGTGCCAACACTGCGACGCCACCGGCAGTAAGAATAAGCTTGATGGCCTGCTCCGGAGTCACCTTCTCACGTGGCACAAAGCAAGGCCCGCTATCACCAATATATCGGTCAAAGGCTTCCTGCATGTTTTTAATCTGTTTCGTTTCAAACATATATTTGGCATAGAGTCCACGTGTCACGACGGAATCAGGAAAGCATTCACGTAGTTTTTCCATACTGATATCGATGCCATATTCGTTCAGCTTGATACACATTTTCTCATTACGAAGTTCTCTGGAATTTTGAAAGTCAGTCAGATAATGAAGAAAGGTATCGTTTTTATAGTCAATATAGAGTCCAAGGATATGAATATCTCTTTTCTCATATTCTGTGGAAAGCTCAATTCCAGGAACCACCTCGCAATCTGGTGCCGATACTTTGGCAAAAGAAATCGCTTCATCAAGGCCCGCAATCGTGTCGTGGTCAGTAAGCGCAAAAGCAACCAGACTTTTTTCGGCGGCATAGGATACAAGCTCGCTGGGTGAATAAGAACCATCGGATTTATTCGAATGTACATGCAAATCTATGTAGTTCATATGCGAACCTCCTTTTGTAGAGTGGCAGTGAAGAAATGATATTGCATGCGAATGGCTTACATAATTTTAAGCGACATGCTGTCTGCATGCCGCCCATGTATTAATTTTCATCATCTTCCTTATCGGCAGTGTACACAAAACGTTTACGAGCCATTTCATCACTTTCAAGATATTCATCATAAGTTGTATTTTTATCAATCAAAATACCCCCAGGAATAATTTCCATGATGCGGTTTGCAGTTGTCTGTACAAATTGATGGTCATGTGAGGCAAATAAAATCACACCGGGAAACTTAATCAATCCATTATTCAGAGCCGTGATGGATTCCATATCTAAATGATTAGTAGGTTCATCAAGAATCAATACGTTAGAAGCACTAATCATCATCTTTGATAGCAGACAACGTACCTTCTCCCCACCAGAGAGAATTTTAACCTTCTTTACGCCGTCCTCACCAGGAAAAAGCATTCTGCCAAGAAAACCACGTACATATGTGACATCCTTGATAGGAGAGTAGCCTGTAAGCCAATCTGTTATTGTCAAATCATTATTAAATTCATCTGTAGAGTCTTTTGGAAAATAAGCCTGAGATGTAGTAACACCCCATTTATAAGATCCAGCATCTGGCTCCATCTCATTCGTTAATATTTTAAATAATACTGTCTTAGCAAGTTCATTGCCTCCAACGAAAGCTACTTTATCTTCGCGGCTAAGAATAAAAGAAACATTGTCTAAAATTTTCACGCCATCTATCGTTTTAGTGATACCTTCAACAGTAAGCACTTCATTACCAATTTCACGTTCGGGACGAAAATCAACATAAGGATATTTTCTGGAAGATGGCTTTATGTCATCAAGTTCAATTTTTTCGAGCGCTTTTTTACGAGAAGTTGCCTGCTTCGATTTAGAAGCATTCGCTGAAAAACGAGAAATAAATTCCTGTAATTCTTTTATCTTCTCTTCCTTTTTCTTATTTGAGTCTTTCATTTGTTTGACAAGTAATTGACTGGATTCATACCAAAAATCATAATTACCAGCATATAACTGAATTTTGCCATAGTCGATATCTGCAGTATGTGTACATACTTTATTTAAAAAATATCTGTCATGTGATACAACAATAACTGTATTTTCAAAATTAATCAAAAACTCTTCCAGCCAGGCAATGGCGTCGAGATCTAGATGGTTTGTCGGTTCATCAAGCAGAAGAATATCGGGATTACCGAAAAGCGCCTTGGCTAGAAGGACCTTAACTTTGTCGCTACCGTTTAAATCACCCATGGTGGAAGCATGAAGCTCTGTTTCAATACCTAAACCATTTAAGAGCATTGCAGCATTTGACTCGGATTCCCAACCGCCCATTTCAGCAAATTCTGCTTCAAGTTCGCTGGCACGCATACCATCTTCATCCGAAAAATCTTCTTTTGCATAGATTGCATCTTTTTCTTTCATAATCTGATATAGTCTTTCATTACCCATAATAACAGTATCAATGACCAAATAGGCATCATACTTAAAATGATCTTGTTCAAGTACAGACAGACGCTGTCCTGCAGTGATTACAATATCACCTGTAGTCGTTTCTAGGTCGGCGGATAATATGCGTAGAAAGGTCGATTTCCCAGCACCATTTGCACCAATTAAACCATAACAGTTTCCTTCCGTAAATTTAATATTAACATCTTCAAACAACGCTTTTTTACCTAATCTGAGAGTTACATTATTTGCACTAATCATTATAAAAACCCCTTTTTATTACTTATTTATTCACTATTTATTGTAAAATAACAATATTTGATAAAATCGCATACATAACTGCCCCTACTATTTTACATGAAATACAAAAAAAAGCAAGTACAGAAAACCCATCTTTCATTTTGGACAAATGAAAAATGGGTTGAATTGAGCTGTAATATAGATGGAAGTCTTATAATGATAGATGAACTTGGGTACTTTTCTCAAACAACATGGACAGTGTACCTAGTCCCATTGAAAACAATATCAGCATTGCAGTCAGGAAGATGGCAGTTTTATCATAGACAAAAGAAGTGCTTTCATTTGTTCTGAGATTACTTAATATAATTTCAATACCAAGTAATACAAATATAATAGGCCATGCCTGAATAATCATTAAATAGGATAGTGAGGGGAAGAAAAGGTGCATCAGGTAAGCTATTCCTATGGCAACAAGAGCGATACCGAGAGTAAAGGATCCCACTCTATGAGTTCTGTTTAACATAATTCATCCCTCCTAATTTTCTTTTGATGCAATGGCAGGTGTTGTATTAGAGAAATCTAATTCTTTTTTCTTTCCTTTAATTAGCATGATACCGAGGATGACGATGATAACACCAATAATAAATTGCGGAAAAACATGAAAGAAGGGACTTAAGTAGTTCCAAATATTGTAGTCAGATAAGAGGTCTCGTAAAAAGTATTCCAAGGTATTCCAAAGGGAAGCAATACCGAGCACAATAAGAATCGTACCAATCACTTTTCTTGTATTGGTCTTACCCCATACATTGCTTATCGAGTTTCCTGTCTCAATAAATAGGTAAGTATCTTCAATTGCATAAAACTCTTCATCCGGCAAAGCCACCATATTTTGTACATGACAAAAACTATAAAACCAAAGGACAGGAAAAAATAGCATGGGAATTCCAAAATCCAGACCTATACTGATTGCAATCAATACAAAAGCAGATAGCATCATACAGGTGCCCTGTTTAAAAAATCCAAGATACATTTCCCCACATCCAGGGAAAAGGGAAAATAAAAATGTAAAAAAGCCTTTTTTCTTACAAATCATAGTAGCTGGGTTATTCATGTTTATTACCTCCATTAATCGTTTGTGTGATATTTTTTTTCAAGTGACTGATTGTTTCTGTAAAATCAGATTTTTGTTCTGAAATTGTAGTTGTAAAAAGAGTTGTCTTTGTACTGACAGGTTCTTTAATGGCAGCCAATCCATTTTGCAGACCAGATGGTATATACGCACTTACTGCTAATAGAATCAAAGTACAGACCATAGCAAGAGATACTTTCATAGTATAGTAAAACATCTGCATTTTTTGAGGGATAAGCTTTGCATGTATTTCTAGCTGCATAGGCAATTGAACTTGTATGCTTTGACTTTTTTCCATGACAGATTCTTGCAGATAGTGGGGTGCAGTTATCAAATCACACTCAGCCTGCTGAATGAGTTCTTCCATGGATAATTCTTCAAAGCTGGCAACGTTATTCATCATTGGTCTGTCTCCTTTCATAATCTGTTAGAATTTTGCGTAACATTCCTTTTGCACGGTAGATTTGTGTCCGCAATGTTTTTTCATTACGATTAAATTTTGTAGCAAGTTCCCCTATAGAGTGCTCCTCGCAGAAAAAGGCGTTTGCCACTTCGTCATAAGGGGGAGAGAGGCTGCGGCAGGCCATAAGTAATTGCTCTTTTACGGCATTTTCCAAACAGATTCCTTCGGGAGAAGCAGTTACTGTATTAGCTTCAAGAGTGAGGAAGAAAGAATCTTCTGTTGGAACAGTTCTTGCACCAGCACGTTTCCTATAATCCAGACATTTGTTTTTGGCAATCATACATAGCCATGCTTTCAGATTTTGCCCATCGAACCGATTGAGGTTTTTGTAGGCAGATAAAAAGGTTTCCTGGGTCAAATCCTCTGCATCAAAATAATTATTTGTAAACCTATAGCATATCGTAAATATAAGATTCTGATAGGACGTAATCATATTGTTAAGCTGTTGCTGCTCGTTTATTTTCTCCGCCTCCCCTCTCAGCTTCCATGGATGCCTCCTTGGTCACTGTCCTCAAAATATATAACGATATAAAACTAAAATATATTTCAACAAATTGAAATTTTTATATATGCAGAATTATACCATATTATTTAAATGACAGGATATATTGTAGTACGGGGTAAAATATTGATAGATAGGGAGGAGAAATGGTAATAGATGACAGGAGGAATAATTAGGAAATATTGCCGCAAATCGTAATATGTGGTAAAATATTGTAAGGTCAGTTGAGATTTTGGGATATTAGTTTTAGTGTTGCTATATCCTTGAAAGGGGAAAGTATTGATGGAAAATAGAACATTTGATTATGAAATTATGGATGTGATTCAAAACCAATGGTCACCAAGAGCATTTAATCCTAACCATGCCGTTGCAGATGAGGATCTGATGGCACTATTAGAAGCTGCAAGATATGCACCATCCTGTTTTAATGAACAGCCTTGGCGCTATATTTTAGCAAATGGGGGAGAGAATCATAAAAAGATGCTAAATGTTTTAGCACCAACGAATCAAGTATGGGCATCAAAGGCTCCTGCTTTGTTGATGATTTTGTCGAAACAGAAATTTACTGCTCCCGAAAATGAAAACCGCTGGCATTTATTTGATGCCGGAACATCGTGGGGATATCTTAACCTTGAGGCACAGAGAAGAGGAATGATAACGCATGCGATAGGAGGTTTCAATGTAGAAGCAGCAAGAAGTGCATTTGCCATTCCGAATGATTATACGGTGATTGCTGTGATAGCGATTGGATATTATGGAAATAAAGAAGATTTGGATACGGAGCATATTGACAGAGAGCACCCATCGCCCAGAAAGGCAATTAGAGATATTCTTTTTTGAAAAATAGAATAGAAGGGTGTAAAAATTAAGTTTAAAAATCATAAAAACAGATAGTTTTTATGATGAAATAGTGCTAAAATATAACTTGAAACAATGCAAAAAAAGGAGGAATAATATGCAGAAATATGAATGTCCATGTGGTTATATCTATGATCCGGAAATCGGTGATCCAGAAAATGGAGTTGCACCGGGTACAGCATGGAAGGATCTCCCTGATGACTGGTGTTGCCCTGTGTGTGGTCTTGAGAAAGATGCCTTTTCAGCTATTTGATTTATAGCAATTTAATATTTGGATAGAAATGTTTTTCTGACCGAAGTGCAATTTCTAACATACAAAACCCTCTAGAGAAGCACCTTTGACTGATAGAGGGTTTTGTACTTTGTTATTTTAATTGACGCACAGGAAAATGGATAATAATAACTGCAATGAAAGTTACAATGGAAGAGGAGAAATGATTATGCAAAGAAAAAAGCAAACAATGGATGGAAATCATGCGGCAGCGCATGCATCATATGCATTTACTGATGTAGCAGCAATTTATCCAATTAGTCCCTCTACGGTAATGGCAGAAGTGACGGATGAATGGGCAGTAAAAGGTAGAAAAAATATATTTGGACAGACAGTGAAGGTTACAGAAATGCAATCAGAGGCCGGAGCAGCCGGCGCTATTCATGGGGCATTGGCAGCGGGTGCACTTACAACGACCTTTACTGCATCACAGGGTTTATTGCTTATGATTCCGAATTTATATAAAATTGCTGGAGAAATGTTGCCTGGAGTATTTAATGTTGCAGCCAGAACGATTGCAAGTCATGCGCTTTCTATTTTTGGGGACCATTCAGATATTTATGCCTGCAGACAAATTGGTATGGCGATGCTTTGTTCAGTAAATGCGCAAGAAATAATGGACCTTACACCGGTTGCACATTGTACCGCGATAAAAGGGAGAATTCCCTTTATAAACTTTTTTGATGGATTTCGTACTTCTAATGAAATGAGGAAAATAGAGGTATGGGATTATAAAGACATAGAAGACCTTGTTGATAGAGATGCAATCCAAAACTTTCGGGACCATGCATTAAACCCTAATGCACCTAAACAAATGGGTTCGGCACAGAATCCAGATATTTTCTTTCAGGCCAGAGAGGCAAGTAATAATTACTATGCTGTCCTTCCAGATATGGTGCAGGAATATATGGATAAAGTGAATCAGAAAATTGGAACATCATATAAGTTGTTCAATTATTATGGGGCAGAAGATGCTACGCATATTCTAATTGCAATGGGCTCAGTATGTGAAACAATTGAAGAAACGGTTGATTATTTAAACAGGATAGGACAAAAGGTAGGGGTGGTAAAGGTTCATCTTTACAGACCTTTTCATAAAGACGCATTTTTGGCGTCGATACCAAAAACAGTAAAACAAATATCGGTGTTAGATAGGACAAAAGAGCCTGGAGCAATCGGCGAGCCACTTTATTTGGATGTAATCGCATGCCTGAGAGATACAGAATTTCAGAATATACCAGTATTTTCGGGACGCTATGGCTTGAGTTCCAAAGATACAAAACCATCTCAAATAACAGCTGTATACGCGAATCGTGAAAAGAATAAATTTACAATTGGTATTGTTGATGATGTGACAAATCTTTCGCTTCCAGAGGGAGAGCCTATCGAAATAGAAGATACTGATTTAAAGAGTTGTAAATTCTGGGGTCTTGGAGCCGATGGGACTGTTGGCGCAAATAAGAATTCAATTAAAATTATTGGTGACAATACAGATATGTATGTGCAGGCATATTTTGATTATGATTCCAAAAAATCGGGTGGTGTTACTGTTTCTCATTTGCGTTTTGGAAATCATCCGATTAAGAGTCCCTATTTAATTGATAAAGCAGATTTTGTTGCCTGCCATAATTCTTCTTATTTACTAAAGTATGATATGGTGCAGGAATTAAAAGACGGAGGTTCTTTTCTGATTAATTGTGGTTGCACATTTGAAGAAATAGACGAGAAGATGCCTGGGCATGTGAAAAGATATATAGTGGATCATCAGATTAAGCTTTATTTGGTAGATGGAATTGCCATTGCAAAAGAGATAGGGCTGGGTAGAAGAGTTAATACAATTCTGCAATCTGCATTTTTTAAAATTGCAAAAATCATCCCAGAAGAACAGGCAATTACCTATATGAAAAATGCTGCGAAAGCAACTTATGAGAAAAAGGGCGAAAAGATTGTACAGATGAATTATGAAGCAATCGAACGAGGGGCTACAGAGGTAAGAGTATTAGAAATACCTCTTTATTGGAAAGATGCCGCAGACAGTCAGATAACACAAAATGTAAAAACAGAGAATGAAGAGTTGCAGGACTTTGTTGAAAATATTCAAATTCCGGTAAATGCACAAAAGGGTAATCAGGTTCCTGTATCTGCATTTTTAAAGTATGTAGATGGTTCATTCCCATCTGGCTCAGCAGCTTTTGAAAGAAGAGGCGTGGCAATTGACATTCCTATTTGGAAACCAGACAATTGTATACAGTGTGGACGCTGTTCCTTTGTATGTCCACATGGCGTCATACGTACTGTGGCATTGACTCAGGAAGAAGCAGGAAAGGCACCTGTAGGGATGAAGTTACTTCCTATGACCGGCATGCCAGATTATCAGTTTGGTATTATTATTTCAGCACTTGACTGTCAGGGATGTGGTTCCTGTGCAAATGTCTGTCCTGGGAATAAAGAGGGAAAAGCGTTAAGTATGCAGGACATGCAAGAGCATAAAGAATGTCAGGAATTTTTTGATTATGCAAAAGAGTTGCCAGAGAAAAAAGATATCAATGAAAAATTCAAACTGGATACGGTCAAGGGAAGTCAATTTAAAAAACCCTTGCTTGAGTTTTCGGGAGCCTGTGCAGGATGTGGAGAGACACCTTATGCAAAACTGATTACACAATTATTTGGAGATAGAATGTATATCGCGAATGCAACGGGCTGTTCTTCTATCTGGGGTCATTCAGTGCCTTCTACACCTTATACAACGAATGCAAAGGGACAAGGACCTGCGTGGTCAAATTCTCTGTTTGAAGATGCAGCGGAATTTGGGTATGGCATGAAACTGGCACAGGTGGCAATGCGTGAAGCGTTAAAAGAAAAAGTCCAGATGGTTATGAAAGAAACAAACCGAGAGGATATTGGCAATGCAGCCAAGGAGTGGCTAGATTCCTATTATGATGGCGTACAGAATGGTATAGCTACTGAAAAACTTGTTGCAACGCTCTCAGATTATGAAAGTCTAACCTGTAATGAAATTTTGAAGGGAAAAGAATTTCTTTCTAAAAAATCGCAATGGATTTTTGGCGGTGACGGTTGGGCCTATGATATTGGATTTGGTGGATTGGATCATGTTTTGGCCAGTGGGCAAGATATTAATGTATTGGTGTTTGACACAGAGGTATACTCAAACACGGGAGGTCAATCCTCAAAGTCTACACAAAAAGGTGCAATTGCAAAATTTGCGGCAGGTGGAAAAAGTACGAAAAAGAAAGACCTTGCAGTTATGGCAATGAGCTATGGCTATGTATATGTAGCGCAGATTGCAATGGGTGCTGACTATAATCAATGTGTAAAGGCTATTACAGAGGCAGAAAATTATAAAGGCCCATCTTTGATTATTGCTTATTCACCATGTATTAGTCATGGCATCAAGGCTGGGATGAATGCAGCGCAAACGGAGATGGCTTCTGCAGTTGCAGCAGGTTATTGGCATTGCTTCCGTTTCAATCCAGAACTTGCATTAGAAGGAAAACCAGCATTTCAGCTGGATAGTAAATCTCCTTCACTAGACTATGAAAGCTTTTTGACTGGTGAAGTAAGATACCATTCTCTAATAGGAAGTAATCCGGAAAGAGCCAAAGAACTATTTTTGCAGGCTGGCGAGGAAGCAAAAGCAAAATATAGATATTTAAATAAACTGGTAAAATTATACGATATGTCAGAGCAGGAATAGGGAGATAATTTTGTATGAGTAGGCAAGAGAATATTAGAAAAGATAAAAATGAGATTGCGCCTAATGTATATTATGTAGGAATGCAAAATCCGGGTATGCGTAATTTTGATATTATTATGTATACGGATTATGGTACCACTTATAATAGCTTTTTGATATTAGGCGAGAAAAATGTACTGATTGAAACGGTACATGATACTTATAAAAGAGAGTTTATAGAAAAGATTGAAGAGTATATACCAATAAGCCAGCTTGACTATGTGATTTTAAATCATACAGAGCCGGATCACTCGGGCAGTTTAAGTGAGTTGCTTGCGATAAAACCAGATTTGCTTGTAATCGCAACTTCAGCGGCAATTAAGAATCTTGGTCATATTATGAATAGCACTTTTCAAAGTCAGGTAGTAAAACAAGGGGACACCTTGGAAATCGGCGACGGCAAAAAACTCGAATTTATCATTGCCCCGAATTTACATTGGCCAGATACGATGTTTACTTATTTTGAAAAAGAACAGATACTATTCAGCTGTGATATGTTCGGATGCCATTATTGTGAACCAGTTATTTTTGATTTTCAATTAAAAAGGGCAGATCGATATGAAGCTGAAATAAAATATTATTTTGATTGCATTTTCAGTCCATTCCCTAAATTTGTGAAGGATGGACTCGAAAAGATTAAAAATTTAGAAATAAAAATGATTTGCTGTAGCCATGGCCCAGTTTTAAAGATAGGAATAGAAAAAACGATTGCTCTTTACAAGGAATGGTCGATACCACAGGATACAGGAACAAATGCTGCAATTTTTTATGTATCGGCTTATGGCTATACAGCGATAATTGCAGAAATGATTAAAAATCAAATGATGGAAAAAGGAATTTCTGTAGCAGCATATGACTTGTTGAGTATTCCAGAAGAAAAAGCGGTAGCATTGATGAAAAGTGCAGATATTCTCTGCTTTGGCTCTCCGACTATAAATGGAGATGCGCTAGAGCCGGTATGGAACCTAATAAATAAAACAGTTGTACCTTTAGCAAAAGGGAAGCTTGCATTGGTATTTGGATCATATGGGTGGAGTGGAGAGGCATGTCAATTTCTGAACGACAGGTTGAAGGCATTAAGATATCATGTATTTCCTGAAAACATAAGGATACAATTTAAACCATCCGAGGATGAGCTGAACAAAGGAAAAGAAATAGTAGATCGATTTTTAGATAGTCAGAAAGAATAAGGACATATAGATTGAGACGGAAAATAGTGTAACTTAGTTCAGGGTACTAGCAACTAAGGAAAAAGCCCTTGCAGATGAGGGGCTTTTTTCATATGATAAATAAGTCGACAGATATAGTCTTTGGCGAAAGACGGTTGGAAAGAGGTGCGGGGTTGAAAATTCAGATTAACGAAGATGATTATTTGAAGGATACAGAAATCATTATTAATTGTAAGAAAATAGACGATGCAATATTAAAATTAATGGCAATGCTTCGCGTGATGGACTGCAAACTTACTGGAATAAAAGAAAATGAAACGCATATATTAGAGGCGGCGAAAATTCTGTATATCGATACGGTTGATAAGAAGACGTTTTTTTATACAGGAACAGAGATATTTGAAACCCCGCTGAAATTGTATGAATTAGAGGAGCAATTAGAAACGAGTGGATTTTTCAGGGCAGGTAAATCTATCATTATAAATTTCAATCAGATTAAGGCCCTAAAGCCAGATTTAGATGGAAGAATATTAGTGACAATGAATAATGGTGAAAAACTTTTTGTGTCAAGACAGTATGCAATTACGATTAAACAAATGTTAGGGGTGAAATAGATGAAAATGACAAATATTTGGAAAACAGGGTTTTTTGCTAGATTTTTTGTAATATTTGCAGTATCAATCATATTTGTATCAGCAGCAGGATTTTTCCAGGGAGATAGTGCAAAAGCATATTCTACGCTATACAGCTTGGGAAAGCAGGGAATTAGTTATATAACATTGTGTCAATTACTTTTTTCTTCTTTTATGATTGCTTCATTTAATAGCATTTTTCTTTCAGAGAAACTATTCGGAAATATGATGATGCTTACAAGAGTAGCATGGATGCTAATATGTATTATTATTATCATTATTTTCTGCATCTTCGTATTTGATTGGTTTCCAGTTGATTTTGTACCGGGATGGTTGGGCTTTTTCTTATCATTTGGTATTTGCTTTACGATTAGTACAGGTGCCATGGTGATTAAGACAAGGATAGAAAGCAGGAAATACGGGGAATTACTTGAGAATTATAAAAACGAAAAAAAAATAGAGGAGATGGATCATCAAAATGGAGAATAAGCGCGATATTATTATCGATATACAGAATGTTACAAAAAGATTTGATAAAAATGAAGTACTAAAAGGTATTTCCTGTAGTATCGGAAGAGGTGAAATATTTGGATTACTCGGTCCGAGTGGAGCAGGAAAGACTACACTGATAAAAATATTGACTGGGCAGATGACAGCAAATGCAGGTAAAGCACTTGTTTTTGATACCGCATCTGATGAACTAGGCAGAGAAATATATAGTAAGATCGGCATGGTGTTAGACAATAGCGGATTGTATGATAGGTTGAGTTGTTATGATAATCTGTTGCTGTATGCGAAGATATTTAAAGTATCAAAGGAACGAATCTATGAAGTGACAGAGTATGTAGAGCTTACAGATGCATTGAAAACACCTGCAGGAAAATTGTCTAAGGGAATGCGACAGAGACTTGTGTTAGCGAGAGCGATACTACACCAGCCACAGCTGCTTTTTATGGATGAGCCTACGAGCGGGCTGGATCCTGCGACTACAATGAAGATTCATAAGCTGATATTTGAATTAAGGGAGAAAGGTGTAACAGTTTTACTGACAACACATGACATGGAAGAAGCTTCCAAACTATGTGATAATATTGCACTTCTCCATGAAGGGAAAATTATCGAATATGGCGAGCCAGATGCTATATGCAGAAGACATAACAAGGAAGATCAAGTGACAATTTTATGCAAGAGTGGTAAGACAATCATATTACCAAATAGAAAAGAGAGTGCCAAAGAGATTGCATCTTATTTTTATGAGGAAGACGTTCTTTCTATTCATAGTTCAGAACCAACACTTGAGACAGTATTTGTTGCATTAACAGGAAGGGGATTATTATGAATACAGTAATTACGATAAATGCACTTTTTATGAAACAATGTAAAGATATCTTTAAAAATAAACAGGTTTTGATTTTATTTTTTGTATATCCCATTGTAGCTTATGTAATGACACAGGCATTGCCATCAGAATTAGGACAGACTCAATTTTTTATCTCAATTTTCTGTACGATGCATGTCGTATTTACACCGATTGTAGCAATGGCCGCTGTGATTTCAGAAGAAAAGGAAAAGAATACACTTCGTGTATTAATTATGTCAAATGTTAAGCCAGCTGAATACTTGTTCAGCATTGGGGGATTTGTATTAATATGTACCCTGCTGACAGGAATACCATTTGTTTTTATGGGTGGTTATACAGGAGTTTTAGCAGTTAGATTTATCATTTTTATGGCGATTGGCTGTATCTGCTCGCTCATTTTAGGGGGGCTGATTGGGACCACATCAAAGAATATGATGGCAGCTAATGCAACTGCTGTTCCCATTGGACTTCTGTTTGCTTTTTTGCCAATGCTTTCTTATTTCAACAAATCAATCGAGAGAGTATCGAGATATATTTACGGACAGCAAATTAGTAATCTGATTTCAAATCCAGCACTTAAAAAAGATGCATACCAATCTTATATTATTATTGGAATTAATATGATAATTTTTTTGGGGCTATTTATGACTTTATATAAAAATAATAAAGTAGAATTGTGAGGTTTTAAAAATCACCTTACAAAAACGTTGATTTTGTGATATAATATACAAAAGGGCGTGTATAATGTAATCGCGTAAAGGTATTCAAATGTATGAAATAGATGAATATGTTGTATATAAAGGAAGCGGTGTATGCAAAATTGTCAATATTGGTACGCTTGATTTCGGAGAAATGAAGAAAGACAAAAAATTTTATTTTTTATGTCCTGTTCATGCGAAAGCAAGCATTACATATGCTCCAGTGGAAAGTGCAAAGGTACCTATGCGCAAGGTGATAACGCGGGAAGATGCACAGCAGATTTTGGAAGATATTTCCTCTATTGAAATCATACAAGAGATAAATGATAAGCAAGTGGAAATGAGATATAGGGAAATATTCAAAGACTGTGACTGTCGCAGATATATGAGCATTATCAAGACGATTTATATCAAGGGCAGGGAGAGATTAGTAGAAGGCAAGAAGATAACGAGTACGGATGAAAAATATAACCGTATGGCAGAGGATTTGCTTTATAATGAGTTTTCGATGGCTCTCAATTTAGAGAGAAGTATTGTAGAGAATATTGTTGCAAGCAGACTTGAATTACTTTAATTAATATTCATTTTAGCACCTTGTGAAAAGCATAATAACAGCAATTCATATAGGTGCTTTTTGTATCTAAAAAAATGCATAAATCCTATAGACAAAAACGAATATGGATGTTATTATATATCTATAAACAATAACAGTTACTATTATCAATATCTAAGAGGAGGTGCTATTATGAGCGCAAATGAAGTGCAGGTAGATAATCTTGTTACTATGCTAGATGGGTATGTAGCAGAAGGTGGACACCATTTAAATGTAAATGTTCTTAATCGTGAAATGTTATTGGATGCACAAAAGCATCCAGAGAACTATCCGCAATTAACGATTCGTGTATCTGGATATGCTGTTAATTTTATAAAATTGACACCAGAGCAGCAAAATGATGTAATATCTAGAACTTTTCATGGAGAATTATAAAAAAGAAACTCAATTGAATTAAGAAAGCGAGGAACCAGTATGAAATTTGTATGTCAAGTATGTGGTTATGTACATGAAGGAGAAACAGCACCAGATTTTTGTCCACAATGTAAAGCACCACAAAATAAGTTTAGTGCACAGAATAAAAACATGGAGTGGGTGTCAGAACATTTTGTAGGTGTGGCAAAGGGTGCGAGTGAAGATATTATGGAAGACCTTCGTGCAAATTTTAGCGGTGAGTGTACAGAAGTTGGTATGTATCTCGCAATGGCACGCGTGGCACACAGGGAAGGCTACCCTGAAATTGGATTGTATTGGGAAAAAGCAGCATGGGAAGAAGCAGAACATGCATCCAAATTTGCAGAGTTATTGGGAGAAGTTATAACAGATTCCACTAAGAGAAATCTTGAGATGAGAATAGAAGCAGAAAATGGGGCAACAGCAGGTAAAACTGATTTGGCTAAAAGAGCCAAAGCCGCTAATTTAGATGCGATTCATGATACTGTTCATGAAATGGCAAGAGACGAAGCTAGACATGGTAAAGCTTTCCAAGGATTGTTAAATAGATACTTTAAATCATAATAGAAAAAAGACTTAAAGATATTTAATAATCGTAAAGATATTTTTATTATTTTCATATTTATAGTCCACAAAGTCCATACTTTTTTTCACCATGTATATTCCCAACCCGCCGATTTCTCTTTGGTCAACTGGGAGAGTGATGTCTGGATCCACTTTTTCAAGAGGATTATAAGGGATGCCACTATCGATAAATGTAAGGATAAGTTGCAGAGGATTTTCTTTAATCTCAGAGGTCAAAGTAACGTCTCCATCATGAGGTTGATATGCATAATTCGAAATGTTGACAAAAATTTCTTCAACGGCGATAGCAATTTGTGCTTGTATTTTTATTGGACAGTCTAAGGTTTCAAGTTCATGTTTGACGAAATCCAATACAACGCTTAATTGTTCCAAATGAGCAGGAACGGTTATGTTTTTCATTAAAAATCTCCTTAGGCCCTAAGGCAAATAGTGATATATTAAAATTGCGAAAAGTATAATAATAATTATACTTTTCGTTCTTTTTCGTTAAATTTCCAATAGAAAATGTTGTGGATACAGAAGATTCATTAAACAATTGTCAGGATATCGGTAAATCCAGTGATTTCAAAAACTTCCATAACAGAGTCATTTACATTTTCAAGAACAAGAGAGCCTTTTTTACTCATTTGTTTTTGTGCTGATAAAATAACACGTAAACCGGCACTTGATAAATATTCAATATCGGAAAAATCAAGAACAAGTTCGGTAATCCCAGCCAGGCTATTATTGAGCTCTGCCTCTAATTCAGGAGCCGTGTTTGTGTCAAGAGAACCCTCCAGCGTAAGAGTCAACTTATTTCCTGATAGCGTTTTGGTGATTTTCATGTAGTATTCCTCCTTGTATATCTTAAAGTGAAAATATATAAAATAATTATAACGGGTTCGTGTCTATTTTGCAAGCTAAACACAAGCTAAACACACATGTGCAAGCATTGTTGACTCTGTGTATTGTGCAGAGTATAATAGTTCCAGCATAGGATATAAAAAGTGAGAGGAAAAGTTATGAGAAAAAAATTAATATATTGGATTCTCGGAGTTGGTATCATACTTTGTTTAGCAGGTTGTAATTCAAATAGAGATTATAGTGTAACAATCGTGCCGATTGAAAATAAAGAATTTTTTAAAGATGAGAAAGAAGAAGCAGTATTAATATGGAATTACCAATATCCACAGGTAGCAATTGAAAAAAATAAAGTAGCAGAAGTGGCGATAAATCTTGTGTGCAATGAGCTACATGGCAAGGAACAAAGTATGATCGAAAAATATGTGGAGGAAGCAAAAACAGAAGGCCAAGTGTCACGTTTTGCACCGTGGGAGTATACGACTACTTTTGAACAAGGTTGTAACAATGGCCATATATTGAGTTTTCTGCTTTCACATTATCAGTTCAAGGGTGGAGCAAATGGCATTGAGACAGTGGAGGGTTATACATTTGATCTAGAAGAGGGTAAGCAGATAACGCTTTCTGATATAATGAAAAACAATTTAGTATTTGAACAATATGCAACTAGCGAGATAAAGAATCAAATAAGCATGGATACAAATATACAGGATGTATTGTTTGAAGACTGGGAGGATACGGTTGATAGAACCTTTGCAGCAGACGAAGTAGCCACATGGTATATCCAGGAGGACGGGATACATGTTATATATAATGAAATTACGATAGCAGCACATTTCATGGGGACGCTCGAATATATATTACCTATGGAAGACTGCTATCAATATATGAACAGCTATTATAATGAAAATTTTAGATGAAAATGTTGAAAATATAGCTACTAGCAATTATAATCAATTAGTAAATAGAGAAAGGGTTTACATCAGATTAAAAATTTGTACTAAAAAAAGAAGAATGAGGGAGATAATCTATGTGGTTTTTATTTGCACTTGCAACAGCACTATTTTGGGGTGCAGCTGATTTGTTTTATAAAAAAGGTTCAGTTGCAGAAGATAAGATGTCCCATATACAAATTACAATAATGGTTGGTTTTGTTATGGGGATACATGCCTTTGGGCTACTGTTTTACATGGGTGGAACTTTTCAGGTAATTGAAATGATAAAGTATCTGCCGGTATCAGCGCTTTATATTATCTCAATGATGATAGGTTACTTTGGATTGCGCTATATTGAATTATCAATTGCATCTCCAGTACAGAATACGTCGGGTGCACTTGCATCACTGCTCTGCTTTATTTTTTTCACACAGGTATTAAGTGGGTTGACAATAACAGGGATGATAATTGTTACAGTTGGTGTGGTAATGTTGGCGGTGCTTGAAAGCAAGGAAGAGAGAAGAGTCAGGATTCCATTTGGAAGTCATAAGCAAAAAGGGGTACTGGTTTTGATTTTTCCATTGCTGTACTGTTTGTTTGATGCACTTGGAACATTTGCAGATGCAGTATATCTTGATGAGTTGGAATTAATTGGAGAGACAGATGCACTTTTGGCATATGAATTCACTTTTTTTGTGGTTGCCATCGTATTATTAATTTATATGACTTGCATTAAAAAGCAGAAGTTTGTGATTAGAAAGCAAGGAAATCGTGGTATAGCAGCAATCATGGAAACGGCGGGGCAGTTTTTTTATGTATATGCTATGTCTGGAAATGCAGTTGTGGCAGCACCACTAATTGCTACCTATAGTATTTTTTCGGTTATTCTTCTGAGAATTTTTTGCAAAGAAAAACTGACATTTGCGAAGTATTGTATGGTTGTGATTGTGCTTGTTGGAATTGCAGTCCTTGGTATTGCAGAGGCGTAGAAGTGATTTTAAGACAATCAAAAAGGCAGAACTAAGGTTCTGCCTTCATGTTTAGTTCAGCTTTTTTGTTTGCAGACTATACTAAACAAACATTAACTGCTTTGAGTTTTCTGCTGTCTTTCGGATCTGTCTCTGTACCGAAAGTTACTTTCTGACCTTCTTCGAGACTCTTGAATCCGTCAGAAACGATAGCTGAAAAATGTACAAAAACATCTTCTCCGCCGTTGTCGTTTGTAATAAATCCAAATCCTTTTTGAGCATTAAACCATTTTACTGTACCTGTATTCATACCGGGCACCTCCATTTTTGATGTGTATAGATATTTTCAATCCATACGTTATAATATGTTCTTGCATCAATATACAAAAAAATGACCAAACGCTTGTAAATCATTAAATATGACTTACAACACAGGTCAATTTAAAAATTCATATTGAGTACTAAATAACTTTATCACATTCATGAAATAAAGTAAAGTACTTTTAAAAAAATTTTTTTTATTATTTTATTAATCTTTTTATAATTTATTTATTAAAGAAGTCATGCTATACTATAAAAAGTGAAAAATCATAAATAATGAAAAATCATAAATAGGGAGGGTAAAAATGTTTGATGTACTATTAGATACAATGATTGACTGTCTCAAATTAATACCATTTTTATTATTCACTTATTTAATTATGGAATATATCGAACATAAAACAAGTGCAAAAATGAAACAGGCAGTTGAGAAGTCTGGTCATTATGGACCGATTTTAGGCGGCCTGGTCGGTGCCTTTCCACAATGCGGATTTGCCGCAGCAGCAGCTAATCTGTATGCGGGCAGAGTGATTTCGATTGGAACATTGATTGCTGTATTTCTTTCTACTTCTGATGAGATGCTTCCGATTTTTATATCAGAAGCAGTATCGCCTATTATAATAATAAAAATACTTGGTCTCAAGGTAATAATTGGTATCATTGCAGGATATATAATTGATATGGTCTGGCGGGTAAAGCATGCAAAAGAGTCAATGAATATTAAAAATTTTTGTGAACATGAACATTGTAATTGCGAAAATGGTATTTTAAAATCTGCGATTAAGCATACGGTACAAATCACAATATTTATTTTTGTTATTTCTATTATTCTTAATATGGGAATAGAATTATTTGGAGAAGATATTTTTTCAAATTTGTTATTGAACAGACCAATCCTCGGTGAAATGATTGCGGGCCTATTTGGGCTGATTCCAAATTGTGCAGCATCTGTTATTATTACACAATTGTACCTGCAAGGGGTTATCGGAAGCGGTGCAATGATGTCAGGACTTTTAATCAGTGCAGGTACGGGTATTTTGATTTTGTTCAAAGTTAATACCAGTGTAAAAGAAAGCTTTAAGATTATGGGACTATTATATGTAATTGGTGTGACTGTTGGAATCATTATAGAACTGCTGGGAGTTCATATAGGATAAAAGTGGGAGGGCACAGAATGAATATAAGTAAAATGAGAAAAACACTATTATCTTTTTTTGTGATAATAGGGCTACTGGGTGTCGTTATTTTCTTTTGTTTACAGAGTTTTTCAAACACGGAAGATCACTATAAGCAGAGATTGCAAGAAACAGGAAGGCAGATGGCGGCTGGGATAGAACTGCATATGGAGTCTTCTGTTTTATTTGTGAATGCGATGGCTGAAGTTTTTTCGGAATATGATGATATTCATTCTGCAGAAGCAATGAGTACCTTACAGCGGGTTAGCAATAATAGTGATTTCACGAGAATGTGGTTGACCAAAGCAAACGGGGATGCCATGTCTTCTAAAGGTGTGACTTCAAATGCTACCGGACGGGCATATCTTGAAAGTGGTTTGCGCGGTGAGAGTGGGATATCAGAAGTGCAGACTTCTAATGTAAATGGTGAACGTAATGTTGTAATATATGCACCAATTTATCACGATAATACAATTGTTGGTTTGGTAATAGGTATATATAAGTTAGATGATTTATCAAAGATTATTAATATTGATTGTTTTAATGGAGAAGGGTTTTGCGACATTTTCAAACAGGATGGAGAGGTTATTGTATTCTCTAGAAATACAAAAGACGAAAATCGAAGGAATTTATTATTAAATTGGGAGAATTCTCATCTCAAGGACAATAATACTGCAGAGCAAATTAAAAACGATTTAGAGCAGCGGCTGGATGGGTTTGTAATATCGCAATCACATAAGTATTATGATTATAGTTATTTTTGTCCTGTCGGCATTAATGATTGGTTTGTTTTTGTAACACTTCCAAATGATGTAATTGCTAAGGATTATAGAAATAATCTAATTTCTGTATTATTTGTTTGCGCAAATTTTATGGCAGTTTTAGCAATTCTATTAGTGAGAAGTTTTCGAACGAAGAGCAAAGTGCTGCAGCGACTGGCTAGGACAGATGCCATGACAGATTTGCTTAACCGCCGTGCGATTGAGCAATCAATTGATTTTATACTTAAGGAAAATCCAAGTGAACAATGTATTTTAATGTTATTTGATATTGATAAATTTAAAAAGGTGAATGATACAATGGGCCATACATGCGGAGATCAGCTTTTGAAGAAAATAGCAGAGCTGATGAATATGGAATTTCGTAAGATTGATATTCTGGGTCGTATAGGTGGGGATGAATTCATTATTTTTATCAGAGATATTCAAAATGAAGGAATCATTATTAACAAGGCAATGGAATTCCTAAGCAAATTGAGGGAAATAGAAATAGAAGATTATCCAGAGGTAGAGGTATCTGGCAGCATGGGAATCGCGATAACACCAAAAGATGGCTCGAGCTTTGCAGAGTTATATGAGCATGCTGACGAATTAATGTATAAAGCCAAAGAAAGTGGGGGAGATTGTGTCATTGTTTATTGATAACAGAGAGTGACATCACAACTCTATTTTCGAAGTCTTTGCTGATTAAATTGAAAATGAAAGTGCCTGTCCACAACTATAGATATAGAAGGCAGACAAAAAGATACAATTTTTGCTGGTAATGAATATACAAATAAACAGTAGATACTTTTTTGAAATAGTGATAGAATATCGTGAAAGGTCTTTGCCATATGTAATCGGCGGGATGTAGATAAGGGATAGATACAAGGGAAAATGAATAAAATGAAATAGGTGGAGGAAACAGCATGACAGTATTAGTGACAGGTGGCGCGGGTTTTATAGGAAGTCATACTTGTGTGGAACTTCTAAACGCTGGATATGAGGTAATAATTGTAGATAATTTAAGTAATTCAAGTAAAGAAGCTGTTCATAGAATTGAAAAAATTTCAGGTAAGAAAGTTAAATTTTTTGAAGCAGACATATTAGACAGAGATATGCTCGAAAAAATATTTAGTGAGTCTACTATTGAGGCGGTAATCCATTTTGCAGGATTAAAGGCAGTTGGAGAATCAGTACAAAAACCGCTTGAGTATTATTATAATAATATTACTGGTACATTAGTCCTATGTGATGTGATGAGAAAGCATGGATGTAAGCATATAGTGTTTAGTTCTTCAGCAACAGTTTACGGAAACCCTGCCTTTGTTCCCATTACAGAGGAATGTCCAATAGGAGAAATTACAAATCCATACGGAAAGACAAAAAGCATGTTGGAGCAGATATTGCAAGATTTGTGTGTACCTGATCCTGCATGGAGGGTTATTTTATTACGTTATTTTAATCCAATTGGCGCGCATGAATCAGGGTTAATTGGCGAAAATCCAAAAGGCATCCCCAATAATTTGTTACCTTACATTTCTCAAGTGGCAGTTGGTAAGCTTAAATGTCTAGGTGTGTTTGGAAGCGATTATGATACACCAGATGGAACAGGTGTCCGTGATTATATTCATGTTGTTGATTTGGCAGAAGGACATTTGAAAGCAATTGAAAAAATTAATGAAATGAAAAATGCAGGAGAAGCTGGGACAAAAATATACAATCTTGGAACAGGAATAGGATTTAGTGTACTTGATATTATTCATAATTTTGAGAATGCAAGTGGAGTTAAAATCAATTATGAAATCAAGCCACGCCGTGCTGGTGATATTGCGACTTGCTATGCCGATCCCCAAAAAGCAAAAGAGGAACTTGGCTGGGTTGCTAAGCGCGGGATTGAAAAGATGTGTGAAGATGCATGGAGATGGCAGTCACAGAATCCAGAAGGACTTTCGGATTAACCACATAAGTAAAAGTGCAGTTATGTATGAAGGGAAATGTTTGTCTGATGAAAGAAGAGAAGAAGGCTGTTGAAGAGCAGACACGAATTGAACTAGTCTTTGATGATGGCAGAATAGAGGCTATGGATGAGTTTTTGAGTCCTGAAGATTTGTATAAGGACCTTATTATTCGCGTGCAGAAATATCACCCATCGGCAGACATTTCTATGATTCAAAAGGCATATAATACTGCCTATAATGCACATAAAGACCAAGTAAGAAAATCGGGCGAACCGTATATTATTCATCCTTTATGTGTCGCAATTATTCTGGCAGATCTGGAACTTGATAAAGAGTCTATTGCGGCGGGTTTATTGCATGATGTAGTAGAAGATACCATTATGACAGAAGCAGAAATCAGAGCAGAATTTGGACCTGATGTTGCATTGATTGTAGATGGTGTGACGAAATTGGGGCAATTGACTTATAATGGCGATAAGCTGGAAATGCAGGCAGAGAACTTACGTAAGATGTTTTTGGCGATGGCCAAAGATATCCGTGTCATAATGGTCAAGTTGGCTGATCGATTACATAATATGCGGACATTGAAGCATATGCTTCCTGAAAAACAGATTGAAATTGCAAGAGAAACACTTGATATATATGCACCTATTGCACAGCGACTTGGTATTTCAAAGTTAAAAGTGGAATTAGATGATTTGTCACTGAAGTATCTTGAACCAGATGTATATTATGATTTAGTGGATAAGATTGCCGTACGCAAGAATATACGCGAAAAATATGTGCAGAATATTGTAGATGAGGTGGACGCGCATATCAAAGAGGCAGGAATTGAGGCAGAGCTAGACGGACGTGTAAAGCACTTCTTTAGTATCTATAAAAAAATGGTGAACCAAGATAAAACGCTGGATCAGATATATGATTTGTTTGCTGTGCGCATTATTGTAGGGTCTGTAAAGGATTGTTATGCAGCACTAGGGGTAATTCATGAGATATACAAACCAATACCGGGTCGTTTTAAAGATTATATTGCAATGCCAAAGCCTAATATGTACCAATCACTACATACAACATTGATTGGTCCGACAGGGCAACCTTTTGAAATACAGATACGTACTTATGAGATGCATAAAACTGCTGAATTTGGTATTGCAGCACATTGGAAGTATAAAGAAGCTTCAGATGGCAAACGTGTAGAGGCACAGGAGCAGGAGAAACTCAGTTGGCTCAGACAGATTTTAGAGTGGCAGAAGGATATGTCGGACAACAAAGAGTTCATGAATATATTAAAGAGTGATTTGGATTTATTTTCGGACAGCGTATATTGTTTTACGCCAACAGGAGATGTAAAGAATCTTCCTGCCGGCTCTAACACGATTGATTTTGCCTATAGTATTCATAGTGCCGTTGGTAATCGCATGATTGGGGCACGTGTCAATGGAAAACTGGTCACGATAGATTATGTTATTAATAACGGTGATCGTATTGAGATTTTGACATCACAAAATTCTAAAGGACCAAGCAGAGACTGGCTTAATATCGTAAAGAGCACGCAGGCAAGGAGCAAGATTAGCCAGTGGTATAAAAATGAGTATAAAGAAGAAAATATCATAAAGGGCAAGGAAATGTTACAAGCTTACTTTAAAGCAAAGTCACATGATATGCAGGCGCTTATGAAGCCTGAGTATATGCGCCCGATTATGGAGAAATATGGATTTAAGGAGTGGGAGGCAGTATGTGCTGCAGTTGGGCATGGTGGTCTGAAAGAGGGCCAGATTATCAACAAAATGCAGGAGCTATACAATAAAGATCATCCACACATTGTTTCTAATGAAGAGGTCCTACAGACGATCGGGGAAACAGGTCAAGAGAGGCTACAAAAAGCAAAAGGAAAAATAAAAGGGGGCATTGTCGTAGAAGGTGTCGATGATGTCGCAGTACGTTTCTCTAAATGCTGTGCGCCTATTCCAGGTGATGAGATTGTGGGATTTGTAACAAGAGGAAGAGGCGTATCTATACATAGGACTGACTGTATCAATGTATTAAGTTTGTCTGAAATGGATAGAGACAGATTAATAGAAGCAGAGTGGCAGAAGGCAGAAAATAATAATGGAGAACGCTATTTGGCTGAGATTAATCTTTATAGTAATAACCGAAATGGTTTGCTTGCTGAGATTACGCGGGTACTGACGGAAAAGGGAATCGATATTATGTCGATGAATGTGAGAACGAGCAAGCAGGGAACAGCAACAACTTCCATTGCCTTTGAAATCTTAAATAAGGAAGAATTAAAGAATATTGTTGACAGACTACGTTCAATAGAAGATGTGATTGATATTGAAAGAACGCGGGGGTGAAAGATGGCAGCTCTGAAAGTTGGAAGAATGGTACTAGGCATGGTGAGCACAAATTGCTATTTTATTTACAAAGAAGGTGGTAATAAGGCAATTGTAGTGGATCCTGCTGATAATGGAAAACATATATTTAATAAATTGAAGGAGCATGGGATAGAGGTTGTAGCTATTTTGTTAACCCATGGACATTTTGACCATATCATGGGAGCTAAAGAATTACAAAGTCTATCAGGTGCAAAGATATATGCATGTGATGAAGAAAAGGATGTATGTGAAAATGCGCATTTAAACTGCTCTAATCAAATAGGACACGCTCATACGGTTAATCCAGATTATTATATTGCAGATGGAGAAAGTATAGAGATTGAGGGCATGAAAAGCAGATTGATTCATACACCAGGACATACGAAAGGGAGTTGTTGCTACTATTTTGAAGAGGATGGAATCTTGTTTAGTGGCGATACATTATTTCTAGGTTCAGTAGGACGTACGGATCTTCCTACAAGTAGCACAGGAGCACTTAGGCGTTCTATTAAAGAAAAGCTTGCTGTCCTTCCTGGACATGTTAAGGTATATCCGGGGCATGATGACCAAACAACGATAAAATTTGAAAGTGAAAACAACCCCTATTGGTAGAGAAAAGCGTAAATGGTTGAGGTTATAGATAAATGGAAGTTAGAATCAATGAAGCAAATTTTGAATATGATATACATTCCTTAGTAAAGGCGTTTTATCCTGATGAGGATGTACATGTAACAACTGAGGAAACCGGAATAGACTATTCCGGTTTTAAAGTTCTGTATCCACAGGAAATTGAGGGAAATACGTCAGAAAATAGTAAACTGCTCATAATGTATTATGAGAAAGGCTGTGAAATAAATAAAATTACAACCGATATTTATTCAACGATACGTTTAGAACTAAAAAATATTTTGAAACAACAGTTATACCAGCTCCTTTCAAGTGTAACTGGCAGAAGATTACCATGGGGAACATTAACAGGGATTCGCCCGACCAAAATAGCAATGTCAATGCTAGAGCAGGGGAAAACGCCAATAGAGATTAAAGATTATATGAGAAAAATATATTTTACAGCAGATGAAAAGATAGAATTGTGCTGTGATATTGCTGAACGTGAACGAAATATATTATCACAGTTGCATGGAGACAGAGGATATAGTCTTTATGTGGGAATTCCTTTTTGCCCTACGACTTGTTTATATTGTTCCTTTACTTCATATCCTATTGCAAAATGGGTAGATCGAGTGGATGAATATTTGTGTGCACTTGAAAAAGAAATAGACACTATTGCTGAGATATTTAAAGAGAAAGTATTAGATACTGTATATATAGGTGGTGGAACGCCGACGACTCTGTCCGCATCTCAACTAGAAAGATTGCTTACTTATTTAAAGAATAAGCTTGATTTTGAAGAAGGACCGGTGAGGGAATTTACAGTAGAGGCAGGAAGACCAGATAGTATTACAAGGGAAAAATTGCAGGTCTTATATGATAAAGGTGTAACACGAATTTCTATCAATCCACAGACCATGAATGAGGAAACTCTAAAAATTATCGGGAGAAGACATTCAATAGCGGATGTTATTGAATCGTTTTATCTTGCTCGTGAAATTGGATTTCATAATATCAATATGGATTTCATATTAGGCTTGCCTGGTGAGGTGCAGAAGATAGGGGCATATGATAAAATCATTTATTCTATGGAAAAAATGAAGGAGCTTAGTCCTGATAGTATTACAGTACACGCAATGGCTATTAAGCGAGCTGCTGGTATGCACCAGTGGTTAGAGAATAATCCTGACAGTAAGAGTATCAACACACCTGAGATGATGGATATTGTGGCAAAGGCGGCACAGGATCTTGACATGTTGCCCTATTACTTATATCGTCAGAAGAATATGGCTGGAAATTTTGAAAATGTAGGATACGCAAAGGAAGGTAAATATGGCATATACAATATTGTGATTATGGAGGAGAAGCAATCGATTGCTGCAATCGGGGCAGGAACAATTTCGAAAGTAGTTTTACCGGATGGAAGAATCGAACGTTGCGATACGATAAAAGAGGCAGGGTTATATATCGAAAAAATTGATGAAATTATCGACAAAAAGCGAAAGTTTTATGATATACTATTTAGATGATTTTAGATTAAGATAGAAAATGTAAGGAGAATTAAAATGGTACTTAGTAAGAAGCCGGTTACCGGGATGAAGGACATACTACCAAAAGAAATGCAGATTCGGGATTATGTAATGGAAATGATAAAGGATACTTATCGCAGTTTTGGATTTTCTCCAATTGAGACGCCATGCGTGGAGCATATTGAAAATCTTTGCAGCAAGCAGGGTGGAGAAAACGAGAAGCTGATTTTTAAAATATTAAAGAGGGGCGAGAAGTTGAATTTCGATACGGCTATGCAAGAAGAAGATTTGGTGGATAGCGGATTGCGTTATGATTTGACAGTGCCACTTGCGAGATATTATGCGAATCATGCCAATGAGTTGCCGTCGCCCTTTAAATCTTTGCAGGTGGGAAGCGTATGGCGTGCAGACAGACCTCAGAAGGGAAGATTTCGCCAATTTGTGCAGTGTGATATTGATATATTGGGAGATGCAAGCCCGTTAGCAGAAATCGAACTAATCATGGCAACGACTACATTACTTGGAAAATTGGATTTCAAGGATTTTACGGTACGTATTAACGACAGAAAAATCTTAAAAGCTATGGCTGCCTACAGTGGATTTGAGCAGGATAAATTTGAACTGGTTTTTATTATTTTGGATAAGATGGACAAGATAGGGCTAGAGGGTGTTGCAAATGAATTACTTGAAAGTGGTTTTTCGGAAATTGCTGTTACGAAGTATCTAAATCTGTTTGAAATGCTTTCTAATAATTCTGAAACTGGAGACTTGTCGGGACTTATTTATTTGCAGAATACATTGGGTAATTATTTAGATGAAGCTGCTGCTGAAAATCTGGCAATGATAATAGACAGCCTTCAAAAAACCATGTCAGGTTCCTTTAAAATTTTGTTTGATCCAACGCTTGTTCGAGGAATGTCGTATTATACAGGAACAATTTTTGAGATAGAGATGGAAGAATTTAAGAGCAGTGTAGCCGGTGGTGGACGCTATGATGAGATGATTGGCAAGTTTACAGGAAATCAGACACCAGCATGTGGGTTTTCGATTGGATTTGAAAGAATTATAACGATTCTTTTAGATCGAGATTTTAAGATTCCGGATATGGCTGAGAAAAGGGCATTTTTGATCGAGAGGGGCGCAAGTGTCGAACGTATATGTGAAGTGATGGCTGAAGCAACTGCTGAACGAAAAAAGGGCTTACAGGTATTAGTATCACAAATGAATAAAAACAAAAAGTTTCAGAAGGAACAGTTAATGGAAGAAGGTTATAGACCTGAGAATATCAGGGATTTTTATAATACAAAATTGAATCAATAGTATTTTAGTCATATGTTAGCTTAAAATGTGACAAAAGTAACTGTAAAGATAGAATCCAGAATAATATAATAAATAAGTGATAAAGCGAATGTTTAATTCGCTTTATTGCCAATAAGGAGAGCATGTGTTATGGCAGAGTCAATGAAGGGATTAAAAAGAACACACAGATGTGCAGAAGTATCTCAAAGTAACATTGGGGAAAATGTAACGGTTATGGGTTGGGTACAGAAAGCAAGAAATAAAGGTGGAATTATATTTTTAGATTTGAGAGACAGATCTGGACTTTTGCAAATTATATTTGAAGAAAGTGATATCGGAATAGAAGGGTTTACAAAGGCTGAAAGACTTCGTAGTGAATTTGTCATTGCAGTGACAGGCAAAGTGGAAAAAAGAGCAGGTGCAGCAAATGAAAATTTAATAACAGGTGATATTGAAATAAGAGCCACAGGCCTCCGCATTTTATCAGAAGCAGAGACACCACCGTTTCCAATTGAAAATGGGAGCAAGACAAAGGAAGAATTAAGACTGAAGTATCGATATTTAGATTTACGAAGACCAGATTTACAGAAGAATATAATGCTACGAAGCGAAATTGCGATGAAAATGCGAGAATATTATATCGAAAATGGCTTTTTAGAGATAGAGACACCTATTCTTGCAAAAAGCACACCTGAGGGTGCAAGAGACTATCTGGTTCCGAGTCGTGTGCATCCAGGAACTTTTTATGCGCTACCGCAATCACCACAGTTGCTGAAGCAATTATTGATGTGTTCAGGATTTGACAGATATATGCAGGTAGCAAAGTGCTTCCGTGATGAAGATTTGCGTGCAGACAGACAACCTGAGTTTACGCAGGTGGATTTGGAAATGTCATTTGTTGATGTTGATGATGTTATTGAAGTAAATGAAGGTGTCATTCAGAAGATATTTAAAGAGGTTCTTGATGTAGATGTGACGCTACCGATTGGGCGTATGACATGGCAGGAAGCAATGGATCGTTACGGTTCAGATAAGCCAGATCTTCGCTTCGGAATGGAACTTCAGGACGTATCTGAACATATTAAAGATTGCGGGTTTAGTGTATTTACGGGTGCACTAGAAGCTGGTGGTTCTGTACGCGGCATTAATGTAAAAGGACAGGCAGAGATGCCAAGAAAGAAAATAGATGCCCTCGTGGAATTTGCAAAAGGATTTAAAGCAAAAGGACTTGCTTATCTTTCAATAATGCCTGATGGCTCCTATAAGTCTTCTTTTGCTAAGTTTATGACAGAGAAAGAATTAGAAGTACTTGTGAATGCCATGAAGGGTGAAGCTGGCGACTTATTGTTATTTGCAGCAGACAAGAATAAAATCGTATGGGATGTACTTGGAAACTTAAGAATTGAAATTGCGAAACAACTTGATTTAATAGATAAGGAGGCCTTTCACTTTCTGTGGGTAACAGAATTCCCATTATTTGAATGGAGTGAGGAAGAGGGAAGGTATAAAGCAATGCACCATCCATTTACAATGCCGATGGAAGAGGATATGGAATTGATTGCATCTGATCCAGGGAAAGCACGTGCCAAGGCATATGATATCGTTTTAAATGGAACAGAATTAGGTGGAGGAAGTGTTAGAATACACCAAAATGATGTGCAGGAAATGATGCTTGAGAAACTTGGATTTTCTAAAGAAGATGCTTATATGCAATTTGGTTTTTTACTGGATGCTTTTAAATATGGAGTGCCTCCTCATGCAGGTATGGCATTTGGTCTTGATCGCCTGATTATGCTTATGGTGAAGGCGGACAGTATTCGCGAAGTGATTGCATTCCCAAAAGTAAAGGATGCGTCTTGTCTGATGACAAATGCGCCTGACGTGGTTGCTGACGTACAGCTTGATGAATTGAAAATTAAGTTGGATATCAAGGAAGAATAGAGCTAAGATTATGGTTGAGAAACGAAGAAAATTTGTCGAAAAGTTTATATTACTCATTTATATTTCTGTAATGATTTATATTTTTTTAATACAAAAACAAGTAAAAATATCTGTTTTTGTATCTATTGTAATGTTTGTTTCTACAATGATTTTAATCGTATTGACTTATCATCATAAAGTATCCACTAAGGTCCAGGGATTGGCACTGTCCTTATTTTTGTCAATTGCATTGACACTTTATAGTTACATGATAGGTTCAAGCTATTTTCTGCAGATTGCAATATTAATGATTGCCTGTCTGGTTTCTCTATACCAGTGCATTGCTGTAAATGGATTTTTATTAACTTACACCGGCATATTGTATCTTTCCTACGTTATGATAAGTCCTAAAAAAATAACGGAAGAGTTTTTACTTCAGGTTTTAGCATTATTTATGGGGCAGATTATTCTAATCGTACTGATTAAGTGGAATAAGACAGTAGAACGTATGTCTGAGCAGAAAGCACAAAGTAATGAGGATTTGCTTCGTGTTGTTGAAATTAAAAAAAGAGATGCAGAAGCAGCATCAAAAGCAAAGGCAGATTTTCTGGCCAATATGAGCCATGAAATCAGAACACCTATGAATGCAATTTGTGGTATGTCAGAATTATTAATGCAGACATCACTGACACCACTGGGGGCAGAATATGTTAATACCATAAAAAATGCGTCGGATAATTTGTTGAATATTATTAATGATATATTGGATTTTTCTAAGATTGAAGCTGGAAAAATGGAGATGGTGGAGCAGGAATACAATATCATATCACAGATGAATGATATACAAAATGTGGTTAATACAAGAATTGGTGATAAAAACATTGCGTTTATTGTGGAAATGAATCCCAATATGCCAGTACTTCTTTTCGGAGATGAGATACGTATCAAGCAGATTGTATTGAACATTTTGACAAACGCAGTGAAATTTACACAAACAGGTAGGATTCTTCTTTCGCTTGATTACAGAATGTCAGAACATCCCTGTAAGATTATGATTCAAATCAAGGTTATTGATACAGGTATTGGAATTAGAGATGAGGATAAGCCAAAGCTATTTTCAGCTTTTATGCAACTTGATATGGAGAGAAACAAAAACATAGAAGGTACTGGACTAGGGCTTGCTATTACATCTCAACTTGTCAAAAAAATGAATGGAACGATTAATCTTGAGAGTGATTACGGCGTTGGTTCAATATTTACGATTGAAATCGAACAGGGAGTAAGAGACTTTACACCCTATAGTGATTCTCTGATGGACAAAGAACATAAGAAAGTATTTATATATGAAGAAAACATGTATTATAGAGAAGGGCTGCAGAGACTATTTGAATCCCTAGAGATAAAATGTACAGTGCTGGAAACAGCGAATGAGATAAAGCAAAAACTACGTAATGAAGAGAATACCTATGTACTTTTTGATTATAAAACAGCACATAAATATGCTTTGCAGCTTGTAGATGAGTATGACAAGATTTCATGGGTTGCTATGGCAGATATCAATGATGTTGTTCAGCAGACCTCTGATAATACGAGAGTACAGTATATTCATAAGCCCATTTCTATTTATTCTGTAATTCCGCTACTACGTGGGGAGAACCTGAGTGCCACTTTATTTAAGAAGTCCGTCATATCCAAATTCTATGCACCTGATGCACGTGTATTGGTTATTGATGATAATATGGCAAATCTTAAAGTGGCAGAAGGATTGATGGCACAGTATCATGTAGAGGTTGTTTCATTGGAAAATGGTCAGGAGACGTTAGATTTACTGGCGCATGATAAAAATTTTGATGTATTATTTGTTGATCATATGATGCCAGGGATGGATGGTGTTGAATTAGTACATAGAATCAGAGAAACTGATGACAGCTATATGAAAGAAGTACCAATTGTCGCACTAACAGCCAATGCAATTAAGGGAGTACAGGAAATGTTCCTGTTGAATGGGTTTGATGATTTTCTATCAAAACCGATTGAAATCAAGCGTCTTGGTCAGGTCATGCATAAGTGGATACCAGAATCAAAACAACAGAGTAAGGAATCATTCAATGAGGTAGTACAGGAAGTAGTAGCTGAGATTGCACTTACAGAAGCGGGTGAAAGTGATAAAGCTAAATTTACAGAAGTGTTTAGCCAGGTTAAGAATCTTAAGATTAACGAAGCGCTTGTACGATGCGACGGTAATGAATCAATCATGCTTGAGGTCATTAAGAGCTATGCAAAATCAGCAAAGGATATCCTTGCGCGGTTACAAAAAGCCTATGATGTAGCTGATTATAAAAACTATACAACAGAAGTGCATGGTATCAAAAGCTCATCTATGAGCATTGGCGCAGTACAGTTGTCCGAGCACGCAAAAGCTATGGAACTGCATGGGAAGGAAAACAATACACTATATATTAAGGAGCACCATGACTTGTTTTTAGAGGAATATGTTTCTATGATAGAAAACCTAAAAGAAGCATTAAGCAGGGTGGAGCCGGCAAAGGTAATCGTTGATCGGGAACCAATCGCAAAAGACGTACTGACAGAAAAAACAGCTGAGATTCAACAAAAAATTGAGGAATGGGAAATTAAAGAAGCTGCTAATATTGCGAGAGAATTGCAACAGTATGATTTGGGCGAAGATGGGGACAGAATACTAGGAGAAATATTAGAACATATAGAGATGTATGATTTTGAATTGGCGCTTCAGCAGTTGTCGACATTGGAGGGATATGCTATATGATCATTCACATTTTTATTATTAATCCTATAGCAGGTGGACGAGACCGTTCTGAGATTATCAGAAAGTTTCTTGCGAGAAAAGAAAACTTTCAATATCTGGTATTTGATACAGACGGAAAGGGCCAGGAACGTGAAATCGTAGAAAGAATGTTAAAACTCTTTGAAGATGATTTAGTACGTTTTTATATATGTGGGGGTTCTGGTACTTTTATGAATGCATTGTCGGGAATTAGAGATATGAGTACGGTGGAAGTAGCTCATTTCCCTTGTGGGTCAACAAATGATTTTATAAAAGTATTTGGGAGAAGCCGAAAATATTTTTATAACATGGATAATTTGATTCGTGGTGCTGTTATGCCAATGGACTATATTAAGTGTGAAGGGTTTAACGCTGCAATTTTTATTTCAATGGGGATGGCAGCACGTGTGGAAAAGTCTTCCTTGCATATGAAACTATTGATGTCAGTAAACTCAAATTTCATTTATTCGCTCGCTTTTTTAGCTACTTTCTTATGGAATCCTTCCGTATCATATATAATTGAAATTGATGGCGAAGATTATAGTGGTGATTATGGCATGGTATATGTAGGAAATGGTTTAGTCATGGGAGGTGTTTATTGTCCATTTAAAAATGCTTCTCCTGTAGATGGGAAAATGGAGGTTCTGCTTTTAAAGAAGATTGCCAATATAAAATTGCTGAGCATTATGAAGCATTTTCAGCATGGTGAATTAGAGTTATTAGAAAATGATATTATTGTTAAGAGTGCTAAGAAAGTTTCGGTCAGACGAAAAGATGAAAAGGATATTATGATTAATAGTGATGGAGATATACTGTACCATAATAAATTAGTATGTGAGCTGGCAGAACAGGGGATGAATTTCGTAGTACCAAGGGGTTCCGAATTATATAGAAAAAGTATGAAGGGGGAAGCAGAATGAATACCAGAAAAGTAATCATGGTTGTCGATGATACGGTTATTAATCTGACGTATGCAAGTGAGGTGCTTGAGAATACCTATAAGATTATTCCCGCCAAATCAGGGGCAAAGGCACTCGCATTATTGGATATAATTATTCCAGACCTGATCCTGCTTGATGTAGAAATGCCAGAGATGGATGGATATGAAACGATTAAGAGGATTAAAAGTAATCCTAAGACAAATAAGATACCAGTTATTTTCTTGACGGCACATTCGGATAAGGAAAACGAGTTGGCTGGTTTTCAACTAGGAGCAGTAGATTTTATTACAAAGCCGTTTGTGCCTGAAATAGCCCTTGCAAGAATAGGTACGCAGATTGAATTGTCTGATTATAAAAATCATTTGGAAAGCTTGGTACGCCAGAAAACAAAAGAAATAGAAGCAATCAGTTTACAAGCCATCATGGCAATTGCAAATACTGTTGATGCCAAGGATGAATACACGAGACAGCATTCTATACGAGTGGCAAAATATGCACGCGAAATAGCAATCCGTCTTGGTTGGGAAGATGAAGACATTGTAAATCTATATAATCTTGCATTGCTACATGATATTGGAAAGATTGGAATTCCTGACGAGATTCTGAATAAACCAGGAAAACTTACGGATGAAGAGTTTGCTATTATGAAGACGCATACTACGATTGGCGGATTTATTTTAAAAGATGTTACTATGATTAAAGATGTTGCAAAAGGAGCGTTGTATCACCACGAGCGTTTTGATGGAAAAGGATATATGCAAGGACTTAAGGGTGAAGAGATTCCAATCTGTGCAAGAATTGTTGGTATTGCAGATGCGTATGACGCGATGACTTCTGATAGGGCATACCGTAAATCTTTACCAGAACATATTGTCAGGGAAGAACTGAAAAAAGGAAAGAATTCTCAGTTCGATGGAAGCTTGGTAGATATCATGTTCACAATTATAGATAATGGCATAGATTTCCCAGATTAAGGAATTTGACAAAAATGGTACAATGTGCTATGATTTAGCAGTATATGAGGGAGTAGTTAGCGTAAATTACGTTATAAGTCAACATCATGGTCTAGAAATAGCCTGGCTTATATTAAATAACGAGACTTATATACAGCATTTATTTGCTGTATATGGGTCTTTTTTAATACTATTTGGGAAATAATGATAAAATATGCTATAAAGTATGGTGGAGGGAAAAGTTATGAAAGAGAAGGTAAAGGAATTTGTAAAAAAGAAAGGTTTTATAAAAGCAATCAGTGCAGGAGTTATTATTATAGCTTGTATTTTTATTTATGCAGGATTTTCTGAAAGACCACAATCCTATATGACGAGTGTGGTTACAGTTGGTCCAGTTGCTGAAAAAGTCAATGCAACAGGCAAGGTGTGTGGGGAAAATGAAAAGACCTACTATGCAGGAGTATCAGCGCCTGTTTCCGAAATAGAGATTGAGGTGGGAGATGCTATCGAGTCAGGAAGTAGAATATTGTCTTATGAATTGACAGACTTACAAAAAGTGTATGATGAAGCATTTTTAAATATCGAAATGAGTGAAAGCGGATTAAGTGCTAAGATGAAAGAAAGCGATAAAAATGCAGCAAAGTATAATAAAGCGGAGGCAGATGAAGAAATCTATAAGATACTGTATGCATGGAGTCGTGGAGATGCTGATTCTATATCGCAAGAGCAATATGCTGAGGCATATAATATAAAGTGTCAGTATGATAGTATTGAGAAATCGATTGCAGAAAAAAGTAAGACATCGGCAGAAAAGACAAGTGAACTCACAGGCATTACAGATAAGACATCAGATGCCTATAAGAATTTATCAAAAGAAATAGCTGATTTGAATGTAGAAGTCGCAAAATTGCAGAAAGACCTAACAACACTTCCAAGTGACAATATGACGCCGGAGGAGAATGAACATATTACGTATGATTCGAATCTGATGGAGGACATTATTCGTAATTGGACGCAGGCTACGACGGATGCAGCTTCTTCCGAGAACTTAATTTTGAATGAAGACCAAAAGGAACAATTGGTGAAAGGACATGAACTTGCAAAACTGAGTTTAGTGACAGCTGAAGAAAATTTGGCTTGTGCAAAAGAGGGCGTCGATGCCGAGTTTTCTGGTGTTGTAACAGAAGTGTTTGTAGAAAGTGGAGCAGTAGTAGCAAAGGGGATACCATTATTCTCCATAGAAAATTCGGAGGATCTGAAAGTAAAGGTGGAATTGTCTAAATATGATATTAGCAAGGTCAAAATAGGAAAAGAGGTAGATATTACAATTGCTGATAATATTTATAGCGGAAGTGTAACAGAGATTAAGCGCCTTGCGGTAGAAGATACATCAGATAAAGCAAAGGTGACGGCAGAGGTTCATATTGAAAATCCAGACGAGAATATTATTTTGGGAATAGAAGCAGATGTGGATATCTATACGGAAGAGAAGGAGAACGTACTTCTGATACCAATCGAAGCATTTTATAGTGATGATATGGGTGATTATTGCTATACTATTGCAGGTGGTTTGGTTGAGAAGAAATATATCAAGGTGGGTATTTTATCTGATACATTTGTTGAAATTGCAGAGGGAATCAATAAAGGGGATATTGTAATAACAGATGCTATAACAGATGATAGAGTTGGGAAAAAGGCAGTAGCAAAATAGTTGTATTGCAATGCAAAGAAATGATAAGTGGGGTGGAATTATGAAGCCATTAATTGAATTTAAAAATGTGTCAAAGGAATATAAGATGGGAGACCGCATTTTTTATGCACTCAAGGATGTAAATTTTGTTATAAATGAGGGTGAAATGATAGTTATTTTAGGCCCATCAGGGGCTGGAAAGAGTACACTGCTTAACTTACTTGGAGGCATGGACTCAGCATCATCAGGACAAATTTTATTTGATGATAAAGATCTGACAAATTTTTCAGATAATCAATTAACGGAATACAGAGCAAGGAATATAGGAGTCGTATTTCAGTTCTACAACCTGATTCCCACCCTTACTGCATATGAAAATGTTGCATTAATGAAGGATATAGAGAAAAGTGCGCTTGACCCTAAAGAGGTACTGGAGTCTGTTGGGTTAGGGGAACATATGCACCAGTTTCCTTCTCAGCTTTCAGGAGGTGAGCAGCAGAGGACATCTATTGCACGAGCACTTGCAAAGAATCCCAAACTGCTTTTATGTGATGAACCAACTGGAGCTTTAGATACAGAAACGGGGCGAGAGGTACTGGATTTGTTACAAAAAATGAGTAGAGAACGAAATCGTACGGTTGTAATCGTAACACATAACAGTATTTTTGCGGATATGGCAAATCGGGTGTTCCGTGTTAAAAACGGTAGTATCAGCAGTATAACCGAAAATGCTACGCCGATTAGCGCAAACGAGGTGAGTTGGTAATGTTATTTCGTAAACTATGGAGAGACTTGATACAGAACAAAACGCAGTTCATCTCTATATTCTTAATGTCTTTTTTAGGCATGTGGATTTTTGTTGGGATGGATTCGGAGGCTTCTGGAGCAATGGAAACGTCAAGTGAATACTATAGAGAATGTAATCTTGCAGATTTATGGTTGCGTGGAAACGGTTTTTCTTCAGAAGAAGTGAAACAGGTAGAAGAAATATCTGGAGTAAATCGCGCTGAACAAAGGTTAATTTTAGATGGTGATGTCGAACTTTTAGGAGAAAAGTATTCGATGGAGACAGTTTTTTTGACATCGAATGAGATATCTGCCTTTCGCTTATTGGAGGGAGAGTCCTATAAACCGGATGAAGAAGGAATATGGATTGAGCAATTATTTGCAGAGGCACATAAGCTATCACCAGGGGATAGGTTACGGATTACGATTGGCAGTTTAGAGGTCAATGGTATCATAAAGGGTATTGTACAACATCCGGAATATGTATACTATTTGTCAGCAGAAGAGACCATGATGCCTAACTACTCAAATTATGGAGTCGCGTTTTTATCTGAGGTACACTATCCATTGAAGAGTAGTATTGTTTATAATCAAATGATTTTAGATTTAGAATCGGAGGATGAGGAAGTTCAGAGTGTTTTAAAAGAAAGAATTGAACAAGTAATTGATAGAGATAGTGTTGTCATTACGGATAGAAGTCAATGCGAGAGCTATCAGATGTTTGATTCGGAAATTAGCCAGCACACATCTATGGGAGCGATGTTTTCTGCTGTTTTTCTATTGATTGCAGTGCTTGGTATCATTACAACTATGACAAGGCTGACAGCAAATCAGAGAACACAGATTGGTACATTAAAAGCATTAGGATTCAGCAAAAATGTAATAACGAGACATTATGTTTCTTATGGATTTTGGATTAGCCTAGCAGGAAGTATCTTTGGCTCAATTGTCGGGTATATTACATTGCCGAAACTTGTATTTTCTGCGTTTGAAGGTAGCTATATCATGCCAGGACTGCATCCGGTGTTTTCTGATAAAGCATTTGTAGCAAATGCACTTTCAATATTGATTTCGACGTTTGTAAGTTTTCTGGCTTGCCGTAAAGAACTTATAGATCCGCCGGCAGTCACATTAAAACCTGCTGCACCAAAGAAGATTACGCATACAGCTTTAGAAAAGAGCAGATGGTGGCTACGGCTTAGTTTTTCAACACAATGGAATTTTAGAGATGTGCTACGAAACAAGGTCAGAAGTATGATGGGAATTATAGGAGTATGTGGGTGTACCATGCTTATGCTGTGTGCCTTTGGTTGTAATGATGCCGTAGTCAGTATGCTGGATTGGATGTATCAGGATTTGATGACGGCACAGAGTAAAATTATTTTTTCTGAAGAAGCAGATTATTATACGATTGTAGATTATGGAAAAGAGTATAAGGGCCAGCTGATACAAGAAAATGCAGTAGAATTTGTGTCTGAGGATGCAAGAGAGACAGGAACACTTACGGTTTTGGATTCAGGGAATTATATGCATTATCAGGGAATGAAGCTGGAAAATATTTCATTGACATCTGATGGGATAGCAATAACATATAAAATGGCTAAAAGTCTCAACATTGGTTTAGGTGATTATGTGAAGTGGCATATCATGGGTGAGGATGAGTGGGAAAAGACAAGAGTCACGCAGATTTATCGTGATCCGAGTGCACAAGGCATCACCATGAAGCGCGAAACATTTGAGAGATTGGAACACTCTTTTCTACCAACATCATTGTTAACGAACAAATCAGTGCCCCAAAGCCTGGCTGATCGGGATGAAATTCAGGCAGTCATGAGTGTCGCGGACATGAGAATTGCCTTTGACAATAGTATGGAGGTTATGATTATCATGATTGCTTCCATGATTATGGGGGCTACCATACTTGGAATGATAGTGTTATATAATCTTGGCGTGCTGTCTTTTATAGAGAAGATGCGCGAGATTGCAACACTGAAAGTGCTGGGTTTTAAATCAATTAAAATACGTGGGATTTTACAAAAACAAAATATCTGGATTACATCAGCTGGAATTGCAATAGGATTACCAGCAGGATATGGGATGCTGGTTGGAATCTGCACATTAATGCCGGATACTATGGATATGGTAGCAGAAGTATCCTTTCCGTCTTATATCTATTCTGTAGCAGGTACTTTTTTGGTGTCTGTAATTGTAAATGCCATTTTATCTGGTAAAGTAAGGACCATTGACATGGTGGATGCCCTAAAGGGAGTTGAATAGTAAATGATTGGGCTGGACAAAGTGATGAAGCAGAATAGTCTTTTCCTTGCGAGGAAATAAAAGAAATGGTATTCTATATAAGATAAGAATTTTATAGGAATAAAATAGAAAGTAAAATAGTAAAGCCAATGGAACCAGTGATTCGAGGCATTTTACAAATGCAAATGGTTAGGGGTAGATGAGGAGAGCATATGCATATAGCAGAAATATTTAAACAAAAAAGACCTATTCTGTCTTTTGAAATATTTCCACCAAAGAAAGAGGCAGCAATTCGAAATATTGACGAATTATTAGAACAACTTAGTGCATTAAAACCAGATTTTATAAGTGTAACATTTGGAGCGGGAGGAAGTGCAGTAACAAGTGCTGATGGGCAAGTAAAAAATCCAACGATTGATATTGCGGGAAGAATCAAGAACAATTACAATATAGAAGCTGTAGCACATCTGACATGCTTGAATTATGACACAAAAGAAGTTGACATTCTTCTGAAGGGACTAAGAGAAGCGGGAATCGAAAACATACTTGCTTTACGTGGCGATAGAAATCAGGATATTGTGCCAAAGTTTGATTTTGAACATGCAGATGAGCTCGCAGCATATATTTCGGAAAAAGGTTTTTTTGGAATCAGCGGGGCCTGTTATCCCGAAGGACATCCTGCATGTATAGATATGGATAAGGATATTGAGAATCTCAAGAAAAAAGTAGATGCAGGGGTGACACATTTGATATCGCAATTGTTTTTTGACAATAACAAGTTCTATGAATTTGTTAAAAAAGCAAGAGCAGCTGGAATTATGGTGCCAATTGAAGCAGGGGTAATGCCAGTTACAAATAGGAACCAAATCGAAAGAATGGTTGGCATGTGTGGTGCATCTCTTCCAGAAAAATTTCGCGTCATTCTGGATAAATATGAGCATGATGATCAGGCATTATTAGACGCTGGGGTTGCATATGCCATTAATCAAATTGTTGATCTATTGGCGCATGATGTGGATGGTGTACATATATACGTCATGAATCGCCCTGATATTGCCAAACGAATTTGCGATGGAATAGCAGCATTACATTAAAATATAAAGAGCTTCGCTTTTTCTTTCCCTTGCGAAACTCTTTTTATTTCGATAGAAATTATAATTAACTATTTTGGTATTGTATCTCTGATAGGATGGGTTTGATTTCTGCAAAAGTAGATTTTGCCCATATTGAAATCAAACATGTGATGAACGGACCAATTAAGAAAATGACGGCTGTCATATCAGGAATGGATTGAAATAACCAACCATACATTGCTTGACCAATTGGGCTTGCACATAAACAAACAGCCATGACACAGGATACAATTTTCCCAATGAGATGGGGTGGTGTGATAAGCTGTATGTAGGAAAGCATTTGAATAGAAAAGATGGAAGCAGGAACCATCATGACAAAGCAGCATACTAGTATGACTCCGTATGAAAGCATCGCGGAGGGACTGAACATAAGCACTAATCCGATGGGAATCAAAGTCAGTGCATCGGCAAACAAGAGCAGGTAAGCGTTCTGGACATTTAATTTCTTGCCAAATACACCAGTCAGAAGGCCCCCAAGTATGGAACCTGCCGCAATACATCCCTGTGCATAGCCATATAATTGATTGCCTAGCTGCATAGGGAAACCAAGACGCTGTGTTACGATGACGGGAATCCCTATAATGATGAGAGAACTCAAAAACATATTGAAAGCCGCAATAATCCAAATACTTTTTGCGATTACAGGTTGTTCTTTACAGATAAAGTGCATACTTATTTTTAAGTCTTTGACAACAGTTTTAAAGATACTTGCTTCTGCAGGTAATTTTGCAAAAGGAATTTTAATAAAAATCTCCATAATTGCAGAAATGAAAAAGCAAACAATGCCGATATATAAAATAGGATAAAGACCATAAAAACCAAAGATTGCACCACCAATCACAGGCCCTATTAAGGCAGCAAGTGAGCTGACTAGATTAATAACAGCATTTGCAGGCATTAATTGTTCTGGTGAAGCGAGCACAGGGATACTGGCCTGTACAGCTGGTTGATAGGCGCCGGCGATAGCATAAAGCAGTATGAGTGTAATCAGTATCAGCAATACCATATCCATATGCCAGAGAAGTATTGTGAATATGGTTAAGATTGCTGCTGTAGTAAAGTCTAGTGCAACCATAATATTTCTTTTGTTCATACGATCTGTAAAAATTCCCCCGACAGGAGTTAATAATATCATAGGAATGAATGCACAAGCAGATACAATACCAAAAAGTGCGGCAGAACCGGTTTGATTCAGTAAATATAATGGTAATGCAAAGCGAATAATGGCATTTCCAAATAGGGAAATAATTTGCCCAATGACAACTAATGTAAAGTCTTTTTGAAACAATTTGTTTGAATTCATAGTAGATAGACCTTTCTTATTGAATTAATTACAATTTATATAAAATTTCCATAATTATAATATATCATGTTGGAATATGATGTATAAGTGACAATTGTTTAAAAAATAAATTACGTTTATAATAAATATTTAGGAAAAGAATTACATTAACAATAATAATGATAAGGGTGAGGTAGTATGAATAATTATTTGCGACATTTTAGAACCATTACATATCATCGTAGAGAAGTAAGAAGAGGATGCTTTAAGGTGGGACTATATTGGAATGGTATTACACATGATTTGAGTAAATATTCGCCAGAGGAATTTATGGTGGGAGCAAAGTATTATCAGGGGCATCGGAGTCCGAATAACGCAGAGAGGGAAGAACTAGGGTATTCTACTGCATGGCTCCATCATAAAGGTAGGAATAAACATCATTATGAGTATTGGTTTGATTATAGTGCAGAGGAAAAAAAGGGAATTATACCTGTCAAAATGCCGACAAAGTATATTGTAGAAATGCTGGTGGATAGAGTAGCTGCTTGTAAAATATATGCAGGGAAGAATTTTACAGAAGCGGCGCCTTATGAATATTTTAGAAGTGGTCGGGATGTTGTCGTTATGGAAAAAGAGTCAAAAGCACTTTTGGAAAGACTTCTTAAAATGTTTTATGAAAAAGGGGAAGAAGAAACCTATCACTATATTCGTGTTAATGTACTCGGAAAGCATCAAAGACACTTCATATAAAACATTCTTATGCATATAAGGGAGAGAGAAAATGGAGCACAAATTGAAAAGAAATAAAAGTAAGAAAAAGGCAAACATAGTTGTTCTATTTGTAGCAGTTCTTTTTGCTACATGTCTAGTTGCTTATTTTGCTGGAGCGATTTATTATAGTTTTCATTTCTTTCCAAATACACTTATTGATGGTGTGAACTGTAGTAATAAAAGCGTGAAAACAGCAACAGAATTATTAGACACAAAAGCAGATGGTTATACATTACAGTTAGCAGGGCGTAATGAAATAAGTGATACAATTACTGGAGCTGAGATAGAATTACAGGGGCATTTTGAGACCACAATCAGAGAATTGCAAAAGGAGCAAAAGAGTTTTTTGTGGCTCAAGCAACAATCAGGTAAGCACGTGTATGAGGCAACATCTGCAGTAGAATGCAATCAGAATTTGCTGAAGGAAAGGATTAAGAAACTGGTTTTCTTTGATCGTGCTAATACTGTGGCACCACAAGATGCCTATGCTGATGGATATGATACAAAGGCAGGACAGTATATTATTGTAAAAGAAGTGGAAGGTACAACACTAGATGAAAATAAGACAATAGCAGTAGTCGTAGAAGCGGTTATGCGACTTAGCTCTATAGTGGATTTAGAACAAGAAGGATGTTATTTAGAGCCTGTGATAAAGGCGAATGACCCAATATTCAAACAGAAGGCAGATCCTAAAACGATTATGATGGGTGCAGTCATCACATATCAATTTGGTGATGTTACAGAGACAGTTGATGCAAAAAAAATCGGCGAATGGGTTGTAGAGGATGAAAGTGGCGTATCATTAAACCGAGTGGCAGTTAGAGAATATGTGGGTACACTGGCGAAGGAGCATGACACATATGGCCGGACGAGAACCATAACGACGAAAGCAGGCGAAACGAAATCATTGCCTAGCGGAGGATACGGCTGGTGGATGGATAAAGCGACAGAAACGGATGAGTTGATTGCAGATATTATGGCAGGTGCGGTTAAAGAAAGAATTCCAGTTTACTTTTGTGTTGCAGCACAATATGGGAGCGATGATATAGGAAAGACGTATATTGAAGTAGATTTGACATCGCAACGACTGTATTTTTTTCAGGAGGGTGTTAATATTTTTGAAAGTGAATTGGTGTCTGGAAATGTATCAAAAGGAAATGGCACACCTGCAGGCGTGTTTGGCTTAACCTATAAGGAGCGGGACGCAACACTGGTAGGCGAAAATTATGAATCAAGCGTTGCATACTGGATGCCCTTTAACGGCAATATAGGATTTCATGATGCAAGCTGGAGAAGTGTTTTTGGAGGGACAGAATATTTGTTTAATGGTTCTCACGGATGTATTAACATGCCAAAAGAGAAAGCAGCTGAGTTATATGAACTGGTTTATAAAAGTATGCCAGTAGTGGTTTATTATTAAATGGAATATGGCAAGAAGGAGCAAGTAAAATTATGAAAGTAGTATTGGCATCTGGCTCACCACGAAGAAAAGAGCTAATGGAGCAGTTAGATATTAATTTTGAAATTATTCCAGCGTCTGGGGAGGAATTGATTACAAAAGAGGTCCCCGAGGATATAGTACGAGAGTTATCTAGCCAAAAGGCGGAGGAAGTAGCTCTTTTTCTTGTGAAGAAGGGTGACGAATCTGCCATGTGTAATGCCTTTGAGACGGCAGTCATTGGAGCAGACACGATTGTAGTGAAGGATAAGGCTATATTAGGGAAGCCAAAGGATGTGGAAGATGCAGTACAAATGATTATGTCTTTGCAAGGGCAAGTGCATGCGGTATATACGGGTGTCTGCGTAATGATGGTGTCGATGGAAAATGAAATGAAAATAGTAAGTAGTTTTGTTGAGCGGACTGAGGTAACAGTTTATCCAATGAGCGAAACTGAAATCAGAGAATATGTTGCAACTGGTGAACCGATGGACAAAGCTGGTGCATATGCAATTCAAGGAGCATTTGCAAGATATATAAAAAAAATAGATGGTGATTATTATAATGTTATGGGATTACCGATTGCACGATTGTGGCAAACGTTTTTAAAAGAGCAGAAGTGAAAAATTTATAGTTTACTTTCTAACCTGACAGGAGCAAAAAAATGGAACAGCAAAATTTAGATGCATTATTGAAGGATATGGATTTGGATGAGAAAATAGGTCAATTATTACAATTATCCAATAACTTCTACGAAGAAGAAGTGGTTATGACTGGACCGGCGATGCAGCTTGGTATAGGTGAGAAGGAAATTTTTCGGGCAGGTTCTGTACTCAGTGTTTTTGGAGCAGAGAAGATAAAGGCGATTCAAAAAACATATATGGAGAAACAGCCACATCATATTCCCTTACTTTTCATGGCAGATATTATTAACGGCTATAAGACCATATTTCCCATACCACTGGCACAGGGTTGTAGCTTTAATCCGAAATTGATTCAGGAATGTGCCAGAATAGCAGCCAAGGAGGCAACGGTAGCAGGTCTACATGTCACTTTCTCGCCAATGGCAGACTTAGTACGTGATGCCAGATGGGGCAGGGTTATGGAGTCGACGGGAGAAGATTCCTTTCTAAATGAGCAGATGGTAACGGCCATGGTGGAAGGTTATCAAGGGGGCGAAAAAGGTGCAGAACTTGCAAGCAAAGGGAGTATAGCTGCTTGTGTAAAGCACTTTGCAGCATATGGAGCGGCAGAAGCAGGAAGAGATTATAATAATGTAGAGTTATCAGAACGTACCTTACGAGATGATTATCTGCCAGCTTACCAAGCTGGTGTTGATGCAGGATGTGCATTAATGATGACGTCATTTAATACGCTAAATCATATACCTGCTACAGGTAATAAGTGGTTGATGCGCGATATATTAAGAAGAGAAATGGATTTTAGTGGAGTATTGATTTCAGATTGGGCAGCAATTGAGGAGCTGATCTATCATGGAATTGCATCAAATAAGGAAGAAGCTTCAAAACTTGCCATGGAAGCAGGCGTTGACATTGATATGGTCAGCGGATGTTATATCAATCATATTGCAAAGCTGATCGCAGATAATGGCATAGCAGAACAACTATTAGATGAGTCAGTTATGCGTATTTTACAATTAAAAAATAAACTGGGATTATTTGAAAATCCTTACAAGGATGCGGATGAAATCGAAAGCAAGAATATGATTTTATGCCAAGAACACAGAGAGAGAGCGAAAATTGCGGCAACGGAAACAATCGTATTATTAAAAAATGAGGAAAGCATATTGCCGCTTTCAAAAAAGAAAAGAATTGCATTTATTGGACCATATGTGGAAGAGGAAAGACTTTACGGGGCATGGTCACTGCTGGGAGAAAACAAGGATACAGTGACAGTTAGAACCGGTGTGGAGAACGTGTATAGAGGTAGCAGTGATGAAACTATATTTTGCAGAGGAAGTTCATTACTTGATCCAAATGAGATTCTCTACGGTTTCAACGGTATTGTGAATGCTCATAATGAGCAATCGAATGAAGTCTTATTGACGGAAGCCATCAGGACAGCTGAAAAAGCAGACCTGATTGTGCTTTTCCTTGGAGAACATGCTTATCATACAGGCGAAGGAGGTTCTCGAGGCGATATTACATTACCAAACTGCCAAATGCAGCTGTTTCGAGAGATAAGTAAGGTTAATGATAATATCGTTACGGTTATATTTGCAGGAAGACCGCTTGATTTAAGAAAAATCGAAAAGAATTCTAAAGCCATACTATATGCATGGTTTCCAGGGAGTGAAGGAGGCAATGCCATAGCGGATCTCCTTTTTGGAGAAAAATATCCAAGTGCGAAATTATCCATGAGCTTTCCTTATTCTGTGGGGCAAATACCTGTTTATTATGGAGGTTTTTCAACAGGGAGAGTGTTTAATGGAGATAGGGCAAATCGGTTCCAATCAACTTATCAAGATATACCGAATGAACCACTATATCCGTTCGGATATGGAATCACATATACTGAATTTCAATATGATGCTGTTGCCTTAAGCAAAAATATTTTGCAAAAAAGAGACTTGATTCATCATGAGAATGTCATTGACATAATAGAAGCATCAGTGATTTTGACAAATATGGGAGAACGTATGGGTGTAGAGATAGTGCAACTATATATATGTGATATACATGGAAGTGTATCTAGACCTGCCAGAAGATTAAAGGGATTTCAAAGGGTGATGCTACAACCAGGTGAAAGAAAAAAAGTCACTTTTGAAATCACAGAAAAAATGCTTCGATTTTACGATATTAATATGAATTATGTCAGCGAGGCAGGAGAGTTCAGAGTGTTCATAGGCGGGGATAGTATAACAATGAATGAATCGAGATTTGTTCTGGAATAATATTTCTTATCCCAAAACAGTAGGCAGTAAATCAATTTATATTTGATTTACTGCCTTTTTTCTATCATTATCATACCACAAATTTACTTTTTTTTCAAGTCTTGTATTGATGTCTGGGTAGTAGTAAAATCAAGTTTCAATTGTTGCAAACAATGGGAGGGTAATATGATAAATGAAAAAGAAATAGATGCATTGCTGAAGCAAGACACTTATTATTTGGAGAAAGTATTACAAAGCAATAGTTATACAAAACAGTTTGGGGTACAATTATCTACACAAGAAGTTTTAGAATTACTGCAAGATAGGAAATATAGTCTCGCAGAGCAGGAGAGAGTTGAATTTGGGGAGGGTGTTTTGCAAAAAATAATTTTCACTTTTTGTGATTCCCCCTATATTTATCAAGACAATTATGTAGATATGATAGCGCAGCTACAGGACATATTTTATTTATATAAGAACGAGTCCATGGACGAACTGACGGACGATGAGCTACTTGCATATATGAAAGAGAAATTTGAAAATGAGTGTCAGGGTTCGGCAGAACATCTGGAGGATACATGTCTAGAAGGTTTCGCGCGAATGATTCGTGCTGGAACATGCGGATTCATGGGCATGAATCATGCGAGGAACGAAGAATGAATCGGTATGTGATATCAAAAAAGAAAAATGAAGATACTTATGATATTGATGAACTAGTACCAATTGTTGCATGGTTAACGGAAAAGTATACATCAAAAGAAAGTACCTCTGTTTCATACAGTACTGCTAGACAATTGATGGGTGCCGTGATTTATTGTATTCGCGAATTTGAGTTTTCAGAAGGATTAGAATCAACAGCATTAAATCTTGGTGGAAGGCATATGGCTAAAGATGCTTATGAAAAGGGCTATGAACTTGTAATTGAAAAGGTGAATCAGACGAAAAAAATGTATGATACTATGCTGCAGAGCTTTCAGGCATATGGGAATCTAAATTATTATGACACAGCGGTAAAAGGAATAGAGGGTTTTTTAAAGTGCTATGATGCCAGATATAATCCACAAAACAATATCATTACAATGGATTATCCGGTTTTGCAGAGATTAGATCAAATGTGTGGAGTTGATTTAATTAATCGATATCTGAATTGCATTCGGTTGGAACAGCTGTTTTTAAGTCAATTGCCAGAAAACTTTATAAGGAGTGCGCTTGAGAGATATCATTGTGATTACGAGGATTTGTTTATTAATATCTGTAGTATTGTATTACATAACGTATTATGCTGTATGATTGTAGAAAAGAAGATGATAAAAATGAAGATTTCAGAAATGAAGTTTACACAAAAAGAATATGCAGAAATAAAAAGATTTGCACTTCATGGGACAGTGCAGGAACTGAAAAAAAGACTGCTGAAATTAACAGAAGTATTGGTTGAAAAAGGATATCATAATAGCAGGGAGCTTCTCACTTATCTTCAAGCGGATTTAAGTGATTTTGCAGTAGAATTGCGTAATATGGCAAGCAACAATCATTTTACACTTTAAATGCAACACGCCGATACTATTTTGCGAAAGATGTATCGGCGTGTTGATAAATGATTTCTTTATTACTTATATTTTTTCAAATACTGATTTTGGTTGACCACATATAGGGCATTCATAACTTTCTGGCAAATCTTCAAAGGGAATATCACCGTCATATTCATAACCACAAACTGTACATTTCCAAATCTCTTTTTTGGCATTGGATTGTTCTGGTTTATCTTCTTCAGGAATATAGGTAGGTGCATTTTTGGGACTCGTTCCTTTTATTACTTTATGATAATACGAATAAGTCATTGCTTCTGTCTCACCATAGATATCACCATCTACCAGTTCACCTAAAAAAATTGTATGTGAAGAAGTCTCTGTTTCTCCGATTACCTTAAATACCATGTAGCCACAGGAATCTGAAATAATAGGAAGACCTTCTTTTGTTTCATAAGGAATCTTCGCAAATTTATCTACATTTTTACCAGATTGAAATCCGAAGGTTCCAATTAAAGTGGGATTGCTTTCTATCGATAAAATAGAAACGGCAAATTTCCCAGTATTCCGGATACAAGAATTTGTGAAATTGTCATGATTCATACTGAGGGCAACAGTTACAGGAGAAGAAGTAATCTGCATAACACTATTTGCGATACATCCAGTGGGACGGGTTCCATCCAATGTAGAGATAACATAAACACCATAAGAAAGATTTCTTAGAACATTTGTATTCATAATCTGACCGCCTTTCATAGAAAAAATAAAAGCATATCATAGTAATGATTGCTATTATTAAAATATTATATCGGTATCATTAACACATGTCAATGAAATAATAAAGTGGTTGTAAAAGGCTGTAAAATCAATCGATTTAGTGTGGTATTTGAAGATGAAATATGCTAGAATATTAGTAATAAAAAAAGGGGGGAAAGCATCATGGTAAGACATATTGTAATGTGGAATTTTAGAGAAGAACTATCAAAAGAAGACAGAAAAAAAGTGGCAGAAAATATGAAAATAAATTTAGAAGGTTTACTACACAAAGTACCCGGACTTTTAAGCATACAGGTCGTTGATGCGCCGATTTCATCAAGCACACATGACCTTGCTTTAATCATACAATTAGTTAAAGAGGACGCAATCATGGCTTATACAAATCATCCAGATCACGTCTATGTTGCAGATACCTATGTCAGACCCTATGTCACTGACCGTGTATGCCTGGACTATGTGGAGCAGGATAGGTAGGTATATGGAGCATATGTAGTCATATATAGGCATATGAGTCATGCGAGTATATGAGAATGGTATGTAATACTAGGAACACTATTTGGAGGAGGAAATATCGTGGATGTCAGGAAATTAGTAGGTAGAATGACACTTGATGAAAAAGCTTCCCTTTGTTCGGGAAAAGATTTTTGGCATACAAAAGCAATTGAAAGACTTGGCATCGCAAGTATCATGGTCAGTGATGGACCGCATGGACTTAGGAAACAAGATATGGACGCGGCACAACCTAGTATAAACGAAAGCATAAAAGCGGTGTGTTTTCCTGCAGCATGTGCAACAGCAGCCTCTTTTGACAGAGACCTGATCTATCAGATGGGGCACGCAATTGGCGAGGAGTGCCAAGCGGAAGATGTCGGTGTGGTATTAGGGCCGGCAGTAAATATTAAGCGCTCCCCATTGTGCGGACGTAATTTTGAGTATTTTTCGGAAGACCCTTATTTGACTACTGAAATGGCTACTTCACATATAAAAGGAGTGCAGAGTAAGAACGTAGGAACAAGTATTAAACACTATTTAGGGAATAATCAAGAACATAGAAGAATGACATCGAGTTCGCAGATAGATGAGAGAACATTGCGCGAGATTTATCTTGCTGCTTTTGAAGGAGCAATAAAGAGTGCTAAGCCATGGACAGTAATGTGTTCCTATAATAAGGTAAATGGTGAGCAAATATCTGAGAGCGAACATTTTCTGAATGATATTCTGCGTGAAGAGTGGGGTTATGATGGCTTTGTAGTGAGTGACTGGGGAGCCGTAAGAGATAGGGTTGTTGGATTAAAAGCCGGATTGGAACTAGAAATGCCTTCGTCTGGTGGGGAACATGATAAAAGGATAGTACAGGCAGTTAAGGATGGGACGCTGGATGAGAAGATATTAGATCGAGCTTGTGAAAGAATTCTAAATATTTTATATAAATACTTGGAGAACAGAGAGCCAAATGCTACGTGGGATAAGGAAGAACATCATAAATTGTCCCGTAAAATAGCAGGAGAAAGTATAGTTCTTTTAAAGAACAATGGTGTGCTTCCTCTACATGATAGGCAGAGAGTAGCAATGATTGGAGCTTTTGCTCAAAAACCACGTTATCAGGGTGGAGGCAGTTCACATATTAACTCATTTAAGATGGATTCATTAATGGATGCTGTACAAGAAAAATTTGGTCAGTGCAGGAGTCAAATCACCTACTCACAGGGGTATGAGACTATGGATGATATTATTAATCCTGTATTGATGGCAGAGGCTGTGGTTGCGGCGGAAAAGTCTGACGTTGCCGTAATATTTGCGGGATTGCCAGATAGCTTTGAATCGGAAGGTTATGATAGGACACATATGTTATTACCAAATTGCCAAAATGTACTGATAGAAGCAGTGTCAAAGGTGCAACCAAACATAGTAGTTGTTCTGCATAATGGTTCGCCTGTTGAAATGCCTTGGATCGGCAGTACAGCAGGTATAATAGAAGCATATCTTGGTGGACAGGCAATTGGTGGTGCGGTTATGGATTTGCTTTATGGGGATGTTAACCCAAGTGGCAAATTGGCGGAGACATTTCCATTACGAATCGAGGATACACCATCTTATTTGTTTTATGGAGGAGAAAAGGATATTACGGAATATCGCGAGGGTATCTTTGTGGGATATCGTTATTATGATAAAAAGAAAATGGACGTTCTGTTTCCTTTTGGATTTGGACTTAGCTATACAACGTTTTCTTATACAAATTTCAGTTTAAACAAAGAGAGCATGAAGGATACAGAAGAACTAGAGGTATCGGTCGAAGTGACAAATACTGGTAATACGTTCGGGAAGGAAGTCGTGCAATTATATATTGCGGATGTTGTTAGTACGCCAATCAGACCCATACGTGAATTAAAAGAATTTGCAAAGGTGGCATTGTATCCGGGTGAGACTAAGAAAATAACGTTTTTGTTAGGGAAGCGTGCTTTTGCATATTATAATGTGCAGATTAACGACTGGCATGTAGAGGGTGGAGAATTTATTGTTCAATTGGGACAGTCTTCAAGAGATATTGTATGTCAAAAAACAGTCAGTGTGGAAGCAACAGTAATGCTGCCAATTGTTTATGATGATAATTCGACAATAGGAGATATTCTTGCTGATCCAAAAGCCGCAGAAGTGATAAGACCGATGTTGGAGCTATACAATAGCAATAATTCTATGGGCGCATGTGAGAGTCCTGGGCAAGAAGCGGGAACAGCGCAGGAAGCAATCAGCGATGAGATGAATAAAGCAATGCTAGCATATATGCCATTGCGCCAGATATTAAGTTTTGCACCAGGATTGTGTTCCTATGAAGAACTACATAAAATCATTAAAATATTGAATGAAATTACATAATAATCTGATTTATAAGGAGTTTTTATATAATTTAACAAAAGTAGTTTATATTTTGAAGAAAACAATATATAATGAAATATATTGAAACAAAAATATACAGAAGGATTGATATCATATCATGAAAAACATTGCTGTTATTTCGTCAGGTATTATAGTAAATCACGCCAGCAGAATGATCGCAGGAATAAAAAAATGCATTAATGAGCAGGGTGCTAATGCATTTGTTTTTACGTGTGCGAGAAGATACGAGAAGAATATGGAGCATGACATAGGAGAGTATAATATATATACACTCCCTGATTTTGCGCAATTTGACGGTGTCATTTTGGTCAATAGTACTGTTGGATCAGATGAAGTATTGGAGACACTTGCCTATAAGATTGAACAAGCCCACATTCCAGCAGTTGGGATCGAGAGAGAAGATTCCAATATGTATAACGTATATATAGATAATAAATTAGCGATGAAAGAAATTGTATCACACTTTGTAAAGGTACATGGATTTACACGTCTCAACTATATTTCTGGGCCACTAAGTAATGAAGAGGCAGTCGAGCGAATGGAAGCTTATTTAGAGGTGCTTCGTGAGAATAATATTCCGATTGAACAGGAACGTATTTACTATAAAGGAACTTATTTAAAGGATAGTGGAATGGAAGCAACAGAACATTTCCTACATTCAAAACTTCCTCTTCCACAGGCGATCATAGCCGCTAATGATGTGATGATACTTGGCGCATGTGAAGTATTAATGAATCATGGAATAAGAGTGCCAGAAGATGTTGCAATATCAGGATTTGATGATGATTTTGATGCTAAATGCCATGTCCCAGCGATTACTTCTGTTGCAAGAAGGCAGGAAGAAGTTGGATATACTGCATGTAAGAAGCTCTTAAGTGGGATGACAGAAGAAGACAGAGGTGCCTGTCTGGAGGTCAAGACAGAAGCAGTGTTTAGGGAAAGCTGTGGCTGTAAAAGTCATACACATATTGATAATGTCGGATTTCGTAAGATGCATTTTGAACAGAAGAAAAATGATGAAAGATATTTAGATATTACGAAGAGAATGTCTGTCGATTTGACAAGTGTTGAATCGTTTGAACAGTTAAAGAAGTATTTGAAGTTGTATATTCCAAAGATGGAATGCGAGGAAATGTACTTTTTCCTATGTGATGATTTTTCAAATGAAGATGACAAATTGAATTTATATAAGGAGAGCACGGAGGAAGAAGATTATTTAAGAGAAGGGTATGGTGACACAACAAACCTTTTAGTCGGTTTTGATGGTGACCGTTATAGAGAGGATGAAGATATTGATTTTGCTGGATTACTCCAATTCATAAAGGATTCAAATAAGAAACATCTCCTTTATACAGTATCACCAGTACATTTTCGTGACCGCTGTTTCGGATATTGTGTGATTGGGAATGATACATTTTCGACAGAAAATCATTTGTTCTATACGTGGCTAATGAATATAGGGAATGCCATTGAAACAATCAGAAAGCAAATGCTCATGCGCACAATGATTAGAAAGCTGGATTTAGTGTGGAGCTATGATACGTTAACGGGTGTATATAATCGGTCAGGATTTCGTAAATACGGAAGAAAAGTTTGGGAAGAGGGAGAAGCTAAAAAATGTAGTGTGATGATATTGTTCATGGACCTAGATGAATTAAAGAGAGTAAATGATACATATGGTCACGAGGAAGGTGACCGATTTATTAAGACATTTGCTATAATTTTGAAAGAAAAAAAGCGTCATGGTGAAGCAATTATGCGTTATGGCGGTGATGAATTTGTTATTATTGCAAGTTGTGTAGATGAGAAGTATGCGAATGACTATATTGATATGCTATATGAAGAAATGCGCCTATTTAACAGCACCTCTAATTGGAAATACAAACTTGAGGCCAGTATTGGATACTATATCGCAAACCCGAGTGCAGGAGACATTATGGAAGACGCAATAGAAGAGGCTGATCGTAGGATGTATGAAAATAAGAAAAAGAAAAAAGAAATGAGAAGACAGGATAGATAGTTTTGACTTGAAATGGGTGAAAAGCATGGGAATGGAACGCAATTTTAGTAATGATTTTGTATGGGGAACAGCATCATCTTCTTATCAGATAGAAGGCGCGATAGATGCAGATGGTAAGGGAAAGAGCATTTGGGATGTGTTTGTAAAAGAAGAAGGTAAAATATATGAAGGGCGTGATGCCTCTGTTGCCTGTGAATTTTATATAAGATATAAAGATGATATTAAATTGATGAAAGAATGTGGAATCAAAGCATATCGTTTTTCATTAAATTGGACAAGAATATTGCCAAATGGCATTGGTCAGGTTAACGAAAAGGGTATTGATTTCTATAATGCTGTAATAGATGAATTACTGGCAAATGATATTGAGCCGTATATCACCTTGTTTCACTGGGAATATCCATATATGCTGCATAAAAAAGGCGGGTGGCTTAATGACGATTCTGTTGACTGGTTTGCAGAATATGCTGCCTTGGTGGCAGAACGGTTTTCTGATCGAGTGACTAAGTTTATTACAATTAATGAACCACAGTGTTTTATTGGACTCGGTTATCTGAAAGGTTGCAACGCACCTGGATTACAATGTATGAATGCAGATCTGTTCCAGATGGCACATAATGCACTTAAGGCTCATGGAGCGGCTGTAAAAGCTTTGCGTGCGCATGCGAAACAGAAGATTAAAGTTGGATTTGCGCCGACGGGACAAATTAGTTTTCCTGAGACACTTAGTCCTAATGATATTGAAGCAACCAGAAGACATTTATTTTCGTGTCCAGAGGGTATGGGGAATTGGACATGGAATTTGGCATGGTGGATGGATCCAGTACTATTGGGACACTATCCAGAGGATGGATTGAAAAAATATAAGGATTACTTACCAGAAATCACAGAGGAAGATATGAAACTTATTTCTCAACCCATCGATTTTCTGGGACAGAATATTTATAACGGCGAGATGATACGTGCAAGCAAGGATGCAGAGTGGGAGGTAGTTACCAAATATGCAGGATTTCCGAAGACATCAATGAACTGGCCGGTAGCCTATGAATGTTTGTATTGGGGTCCCAAATTAATTAGTGAGCGTTATAAAGGCATTCCGATATATATTACCGAAAATGGTATGGCTTGTCATGATACAGTTTCTCTTGATGGAAAAGTACACGATCCTAATCGTATTGATTTTCTGGCTCGTTATTTAGGGCGACTTAAGGACGCCATAGCAGAAGGCATTGATGTCAGAGGATATTTCCAATGGGCATTTACGGACAATTTCGAATGGGGTGAAGGATTTAACGAAAGATTTGGACTTGTATATGTAGATTTCCAAACACAAAAGAGAGTCTTAAAGGATTCAGCATACTGGTATAAAGATGTAATAGAGACAAACGGTGCCAATTTGTAAAAAAAGTGTTGACAAATAAAATAAAAAGTGTATCATTGTATTAAGAACATAATACAGTAATACACTTTTACGTTTTGCTATATGTTGTTCAAAATGGAAGGAAGGATTGATAAAATGGCATGGAAACTTGACGGAGACAGACCAATATATGCACAGATTATCGATGAGATTCAGATAAGAATCGTCGCCGGTATCTATGTAGCGGGAGATAAAATCCCATCAGTCAGGGAATTGGCAGCTGAAGCGGCGGTCAATCCCAATACAATGCAGAAAGCATTGTCGGAATTAGAAAGAAGCGGCTTGATTAGTACAATGCGAACAAGTGGCAGAATCGTAACGGAGGATACAAAGATGATAGATGAAGTCAAAGCTCGCTTGGCAACAGAACAAATCAATGTGTTTTTTGAAAAAATGAACCAATTCGGATTCAGTAATGAAGAGACAATAGAATTGATTCAAAAAGCAGCAAAGGGGGAAATAAAGTGAGCATATTACTTGAATGTCACAATTTAACAAAGAAATACGGTACGACAACAGCATTAGACAACTTGAACCTTTCAATAGAAAGTGGCAAAATTATAGGTCTTCTTGGACCTAATGGTAGCGGAAAGACCACGTTAATCAAATTGATTAACGGCTTGTTAACACCAACCGCGGGGAGTGTAGTAATAAAAGGAAGCATGCCAGGCGTTGAGACAAAGAAGATTATTTCATATCTTCCAGAAAAAACTTACTTAAACTCATGGATGAAGGTAGAAGACTTAGTAGAGTATTTTTCTGATTTTTATCCAGATTTCAGAAAAGACAGAGCCTATACAATGCTTCAGAATCTCGGAATTGATCCTGAGAGCAAACTGCGTACGCTATCAAAAGGAACCAAGGAGAAGGTACAGCTTATTCTTGTAATGAGTCGTGAGGCTGACCTTTATGTATTAGATGAACCAATTGCAGGGGTTGATCCTGCAGCGAGGGATTATATTCTAAATACAATTATTACCAATTATAATGAAAATGCTTCTATCTTAATTTCTACACACTTAATTTCTGATATTGAGTCAGTACTTGATGATGTAATATTTATCAAAAATGGCGAAGTGACAATGCATTCAGCGGTTGATGAAATCAGGGAGACAAAAAATAAGTCGGTAGACGCTTTGTTCAGGGAGGTGTTTGCATGCTAGGAAAATTAATAAAACATGAGTGGAATGCTACTATGAAGGTGCTACTCCCAGCAAATGCTGTGCTTATTCTGATTACCATTATTGGCAGAATTATGCTAGGAACAAAGTTATTTGAAACAGGTAATGAAGTTGTTATGGTAATCGGGACTTTAAGTTTAACACTTTACATTTTAAGCTTATTTACAGTCAGTATTGCTTGCTCTATCTATCTGGCTGTCAGATTTTATAAAACCGTATACAGTGATGAAAGTTATCTTCTTCATACACTTCCAGTCACAACGCATGAAATTATTTGTGCCAAAACATTAATAGGTAGTGTTTGGATTATTATTACAAGTATTTTTGTTATGGGTTCGGCGGCAATTTTGATTTTAGGAAGTATCGACCCAGCGGATATGCAGACGCTATACAGAGATATTGCCAATGGCATTGAAACTTATTTTGCAGGCTCTTCATTTGCAGCTATGGTCATTCTAATGATATTTATGTTTATATTAAGTGCAGTTTATTCCATACTATGGATTTTCTTATCGATTTCATTAGGACAAATGATGACAAAGCATAAAGTGCTAGGTTCTTTTATAGCATATGGTGTTCTGTATTTCGTAATGCAGATTATTACAACAATTTCTATGTTTGCATTTGGTATATGGAAGAAGGCTATGGATTTAAGTAGTGCCGAAGCGGTTATTGATTACTTCAATGCAGTTTTTATTATGTCAGTTGTAATAACATTAGTTTTTAGTGTAGCAAGTTACTTTGTTACGAACTATATGATGAAGAATAAATTGAATTTAGATTGATGTATTATATTGTAGAAAGATGATATTGTAGAACGGTTTTTTCTCAAATACTCCCTATTTATCAACGATAGTATCAATTATATAGTTATATTTGTAGTGACATATAGTTGGGAATGTTGTATAATGGAAAATGTTCAAAAGAAGTTTGAAATGAATTAGGAGAAGGATATAATGCAATGCGGCGATGATGCATACAAAGTGTCGATTATAGAGGGAAAGTTCGATTTTCATTTATTTTATGTGGAGTGTGAGGAGTTTTGCAGACATAGAGGATTGGACTTAAAGAAGATTCGTTCGGTACAGTTACTGATTGAAGAGGTAGTGATTAATCATTTGCTGTTACATACACAGAACATTGAGTTTTCTATCATATGTTTGGATAATCATGAGGCTAGAATTGATTTTATCTATGACGGAGAAAAATATAATCTTTTCGAAGTTGCGGATGAAAAAGAATTATCTTTTGTTTTAATTAAGTGTTTAACAGGAGAGTACAGATATCATTACGATCAAGTCAATCAATTATCCATTCATGTAAAACAGCCAAAACAATAGAACCGGAGGATTAATCCTCCGGTTCTTCTTCATTACTTGGTTTGGTTCCTTCAAAATCTGTGGTAGATGGCAAAGTCATAAGTACTTTATCAATGCGTGTTTTGTCCATATCTGCAACCTGCAATATTATTTCATTATTGAGTACAACTGACTCTTTTTCTTCTGGAATACGGTCTAGCTTTTCAATAATCAGCCCGCCGATAGAGTCATAATCATCTGAATAAAGCATTAGCTCTGGTGGTAATTCTAGCGCATCGTTAATATCATCTAGTTTCATGGAGCCTTCAATTAAATACTCATAATCTCCGTTTTTTTGTATATAGTTCTGTTCATCATCATCAAATTCATCTCTAATCTCTCCGACGATTTCTTCTAGTAGGTCCTCTAAAGTGATCAGACCTGCAGTGGCGCCATATTCATCCAATACCATGACCATACCAATCGAGTTTTCACGCATTTCTAACAAAAGCTCTGAGGTCTTTTTATATTCAAAAGTAAAATTTGCATCTCGCATAATATCACGGATGTGAAAATCCTCCCAATGTTCATAAAATAACATATCTTTAATGTTGATTAGCCCGATTATATTATCATTGGAAGTTTCATAAATAGGAAGTCTTGTATACTTTTCCTCAAGAAAAACTGTTCTTACTTCTTCCCAGGTGGCATCAACACTTACACTAGACATGTCTACACGGGGAATCATAATATCTTTGGCGAGAGAATCTCCAAAGTCAAATACATTATATATCATTTGTCGTTCTTCTTTTTCAATTACCCCATCTTCATGACTGACATCAACGATGGTTCTCAGTTCATTTTCCGTCATAGCTGAGTGGATTGCCGACACATCAATACGAAATAGATGCATAATGCCATCTGACAGTTTATTTATAATAAAAATAATAGGAGTCAATGCTTTTATAACAACCCAAATGATTGATGCATAGTAAAGAGAAATCTTTTCAGAATAGAAAGTCGCCAGATTTTTAGGAGTTATTTCTCCAAAAACCAATATTAATAAGGTTAATACGCCTGTCATGACACCAACACTTGTACTTCCCCATATTTTAATTGCTAACGAAGTAGCAATTGCAGAAGCAGAGATATTAATTATATTATTTGCAATGAGTACAGCACTAAGTAGCTTACTGCGTTGATCGAGTAATTTTATAACACGCGCAGCGCGCTTATTCCCCTCATTCATAAGAGTACGCAAACGTATCCTATTTACAGTAATGAATGCCGTTTCAGCAGATGAAAAAAAAGCAGATAAAAGTAGTAGTAGAACCAAAAACCCCCATTGCAAGACACCATCGGTATCCAAAATAATATCACTCCTTATATAAATGAAATATGTACTAGTATCAATAGGAATATTACAGCATATATACATGAATTGTCAAGCAAATAGCGGGAAACGTATGTTTGCTTTTGCGTTTTTTATATGCTATAATAAAAAAATAAAACAAAAGAGGTCTAAAGCAGGAGGAAAAGTGAAAATCATACACTGTGCAGATGTGCATTTAGATTCTAAGATGGAAATAAATTTAACAAAAGAGCAGGCGAAGCAGAGAAAGCAAGAACTCCTGCTTACTTTTTGCGCAATGGTAGACTATGCTGTCGCACATGAGGTGCATGTGATTATCATAGCTGGAGACTTGTTTGATACAAATAGGAGTTCTATCAGGACGCAGAATATAGTCTGGGAGGTAATCGTAAATCATCCCGAGATTGATTTTCTTTATATCAGAGGAAATCATGATAAAGAAAAGAGAAATATGGCAAGTGGGCCAAACGAAGACAGATTTCTAAAAGACAGAGAGATAGTTCCGCAGAATTTGAAATTATTTGGAATGGATTGGCGCACATATAATTATGGAAATATTGCGATTACAGGAGTTGAACTCTGCGCTGAAAATAATAGGAGTATTTATGACACACTTTACTTAGAGCAGGGTATGATTAATATTGTTGTTTTACATGGGCAGGAATCAAATTACTATAGTGGAGAACAAACAGAGATTGTGAATTTGCGTGAGTTAAAAGGAAAAAATATTGATTATCTGGCACTTGGGCATTTACACAGCTATAAAATGCAGGAATTGGATAAACGCGGTGTGTATTGCTACAGTGGCTGCCTTGAAGGCAGAGGCTTTGATGAGTGTGGATTGAAGGGATTCGTGTTATTAAATAGTGGCGATGAGACATGCAGTAATGACCTTACTGTTAATGCACATACTATTTTGCAAAAGCAGTTTATTCCATTTGGAAAACGCACTTTTCATGAGATAGTAATTGATGTTACGGGATTGTTCACTTCTAAAGAAGTAGAGGATGCAATCGAACTTAAAATGGTGGGAATAGCATCTAAAGATCTGGTCAAAGTGATTATGATAGGAAGTGTTGAATTAGATACGAGCAGGGATATAGAGTATCTTGCGAGAAAGTTTTCACAACACTTTTTCTATTTTAAAATATATGACAGAACTAAGCTTGCAATTAATATAGAAGACTATAAAAATGACATTTCTCTTAAAGGAGAATTCATTCGCACAGTATTATCTACAAAATTACCAGAGGATAAAAAAACACGCATTATTATAAATGGAATCAAAGCACTTTCTGGGGAAGATATTATATAACAATGGCGGGAGGTCAATATGAAGTTAATCAGATGTCATGTTGAGAATTTTGGAAAGCTTGAAAAATTTGATTTCAATTTTCAAGATGGAATCAATACCATAAAAGAAGAGAATGGCTGGGGCAAGACAACATTGGCAACTTTTATCAAAGCAATGTTTTTCGGATTACCGTCTACTACGAAACGCTCACTCTTAGAAAATGAGCGTAAAAAATATATCCCGTGGCAAGGTGGTCGTTATGGCGGGAATATTGTATTTGAAAATAATGGCATACATTACCGAGTGGAACGTTTTTTTGCAGATAAGGATAAAGATGATGTTTTCGTACTATACAACGAGAATACAGGATTGCGAAGCATGGACTATTCTGCAAGAATCGGGGAAGAATTATTTGGCATTAATCAGGAGGGCTATGAGCGTAGTACATTTATTCCACAAAAAGGATTGCTGACGTCTACGAATGATAGTATTAATGCAAAGCTGTCGCATTTAATGGAAGACAATAACGATATCAACAATTATGAAGCCGCAATTATTTCGTTGGAAGATGCAATGAAATTTTTCAAGAAAACAGGAAGCAGAGGGAAACTGGCGGAACTTGAGGAACAAATCAGTGCATTGGCAAGAGAAATAGAACGTTTTGGGAATATTGAAACGATACTTGGTGAGGCAGAAACAAGATTGGAGCAGAAGAAGGAGCAATTATGTCAATTGCGTGAGGCCTCAGAAGAAAATAAAGGGATGTTTGCAGATGCAAACGTATATGAGGCAAAATTAGCAAAAAAAGATCATTATGCTGTATTATGTGCAGAGGCAGAACGGGCAGAGCAGGCAATGCAATCCCTGCAAAATTTCTTCGTAAACGGATTGCCAACAGAAAGCGAGATAATACATTATACAAATATATATAATAGTATCAGAGAAGTAGATAGTGAAATCAGACTTGAAATGGAAAAAATGAGGTTTATTGATTCTGCAATAAAAGATGCTAATCCAATAGCAGCTGGCAATGCAAAAGGTATCATAAAAGTTTATGGTATCATGGCATTTCTTTTTTGGACAGCAGGGGGTGTTTTATTTTCAATTTCCTTTTCAAAGTGGGGTGCGATTGGCTTTGCGATTGCAGGTTTTATCATGCTTCTATTACTGATATTTGGCATTGCTAAAATGCGAAAGCAGGAGGATGAAAAGCAAAAAAAGCAGCAGATGCTGGCGCATAAGTATGAGGAAGCAAAGCGGGTAATTCATAAATTGGAACAGCAAAAAAAGGAAAATATGGAATCAGAAATTCGTTTTCTAAAACCAATGTTTCCAGAGATAGAACAGTTAGAAGTGTATGAATGCCTCTCTGTGATTAAAAATAACCAACGCGCTTTAGAGGTAGCAGAAAATGAGTACTTATATAAGGTTTCCTTAAAACAAAAGTTTGAAGTGGAGAATGATACTGACTTGCTCCAAAACCTAGTGGTACCTGCAGTTAGCATACAGCAGTTGAAAGCAAAGGAAAAAGAACTGGAACTAGCAATGCATGTAGCTACACAGGAGATGGATACATTATATAGAAGAATTGAGGGCTTGCAGGAAAATTTAGATACGCGGGTAGAGAGTGAAAGCGAAAAAGAGCGTCTTTCAGACGAACTTGTAGTTTTCAGTAAGCAGTATGATGATTTAGAAGATACTGCCAAGTATTTAAAAAAATCGAAAGAGAGTTTTTCGATTCATTACCAGCAAGATATCAAAAACGGTTTTACAAAGTATATGGATTTACTGTGTGAAGCAGTATCAAGTGACGCTGATCTAGATATTAAATTTAATGTAAAGATAGAGGCTGGAGGAGCAAAGCGCGAAATTGATTATTATAGTGAGGGTTACAAAGACCTAATTGGTATTTGTATGCGTTTTGCCTTAGTAGATGCTTTATTTAAAGAGGAGACTCCGTTTATTATCATGGATGATCCGTTTGCAAATTTGGATGAGGAAAAATTATCTGGTGCACTTCGATTACTCACACAATTAGGAAAAGAGTATCAGATATTATATTTTGTTTGCCATAAAAGCAGGGCAGGGGGCGAATAGATTATGAAAATTACCATAGAAGAGCAACATAGTGGAGAAGAGGAGATTATTATCCGTTGTAATCAGGTGGATGATGATATTGTGAGGATTCTGTCCTTTGTCAAAGCACAGAAAAATGCTGTTGTCGGTTATGATAAGGATAATCTGTATCGGTTACAAGCAACTGATATTTATTATTTTGAAGCTGTTGATAATAAAGTATTTATCTATTGCAAAAAAGATATATTTGAATCCAAACAGAAATTGTATGAAATTGAAAAAGAATTACTGGCACGTGATTTTTTCAGGGTTACTAAGTCTATTATTGTAAATTTAACTAAGATCAAGTATGTCAGCCCTGCTTTTAACGGGAGATTCGAAGCAACACTTCTAAATGGAGAGAAAATTATTATTTCACGTCAATATGTGCCAGAATTCAAGAAAAGACTTGTGGGAGAATTATAAACTGATTATTTGTGGATATTTGAATTAAGGAGGTAATATTATGTCACTCATGAATTTGTTAAAAAGTATAGCACTCAATTTCTTAATTATTTTAGGGGGATGTTTTTTGGCGGCGACAGTTTTTTGCAGTATATTTGCTAATGATGTAATTTTTGCACTGAAAGATTTATGGATGATTGTTTTGATGGCATTCACAAGCTCTTTAACCATTTTTGTTTATTACTCAAAAAGAGAAATTTCAAAGAAATCTATGAAATATAGGAAAATTATTCAATTTTTAATGGTAGTGATATGTATTTTTGGTATTGGATTAGCAAAGGATTGGATTGATAAAGACAGCGTTCCCCAATTAGTAGTCATGTTTGTTATTGTTGTAGTGGTATTTTTTGCTATTAGTACCTATAACTATATAATTAATCGCAAGGTCGCCGAGCGTATAAATCATGCATTGGAGAAGTTAAGAGGAGATAGTTAGAAAGTCTAAGGCAAAGTGGTGGCCTTAGGCTTTTTATTATGCAGGGTATCATTTTATCAATTTTGAGTAAAGTGAAAAAGCATGAAAATCTGAAACTCTACGGAGCGTTTATTGAAAAAAGGATGAAAAGCAACTACAATAATCTGATAGGAGGTGACAATACGTGGAAAAAATATCAAAAAAAATTTTAAAAGAGCAGTATAAAAACAGATCAGTTGTTGGGGGAATATACAGCATTAAGTGTAGTATAAATAATGCTATGTGGCTTAGAGCGGCAACAGACATGCAAGGCGCAAGGAACCGTTTTACGTTTGCAGTGAAGATTGATTCTTGTCCAGAACCATGTATGCTTGAAGCCTGGAAGACCTATGGGGGAACTACATTTTCTTTTGAAATACTCGAAGAAATGCAAAAAAAAGAAACACAGACTGAAAAAGAATTTTCAGAGGATATCAATACGCTTATGGAAATGTGGTCAGAAAAATGAAAGAAGTAAATGAAATCAACTTAATTACAGGGGGATAAAAGTCAATTATGATTGCAGTGATTTCCTGTAACTGGCAGGACTTACCCCAACTGTCTGCTTAAAGGTTTTACTGAAATGGAAGGGATCTGTATAGCCGACCATATTGGCAACCATATTAATTGTTAATGAATAATCTCCAAGCAACTGCTTGGCAATGTTAATACGATAATTCAATATATATTTTGAAGGTGTTATATTTGTAAATTTTACAAATATTTTTGTTAAGTAAGATGGCGAAAATGAAAAATGATCTGCGATGATGTTAAGATCTATTGGTTTATTATAATTCTGTTCAATATACTTTTTGATAAGGTCTGCAATTTCTTTTGAACTATAAGCGGGAGATTTTTGACTAGAGGAAAGCATATCGTGTGCTGAAAAAAAAGTGAGTTCTAACTTTTTTAACAAATCTGATAATTCATCTAAATTCACTGGTTTTAGAAGATAAGAAAAAGCTCCATATTCAATAGCAGATTTCGCATATGCAAAATCATCATGTCCACTTAGAATAATACATTTAATGTAATTGTTATATTTTGAAATCTGTTTTATCAGTTCGAGTCCATCCATAACAGGCATTTGAATATCGGTAATAATTACATTTGGAGTCTGTTGTTTAATAAAATGTAAGGCATCTTCTCCATTACTTTCAATGCTGATTACTTTGAAATTTGGATTTAAAATTTCAATGTTCTTTGCAATGTTTTTTGCAATTAATTTTTCATCTTCGACAACTACAACAGTAAAAATTTTTTCATGACTCATTAATTTTTCCTCCAATAGTTACAATGGCACCGCCCTGTGCGAGATTGCTAATACGGAATATATGACTTCCTTTGTATAGAAGCTTCAGGCGAATATAGATATTCATCAAGCCCATTCCACAAATCTCCAGATTTGGTAAAAGACCAGTTTTATTAATCTCTTCAATCTCCGCATTAAGATTGTCAATCTCAGATTGACTAAAACCGGCTCCGTTATCTGAGATAGATAATTCCCAATAGATCGTTGTCAGAGTCCCCTTAATGATTATTTTCCAAGGGGGCTTTATAGATTTTGTGGTAAATTTAATAGAATTTTCAACGAGTAGTTGTAAACAAAGCTTTGGA
>Ga0209373_10000169_pt1 | contig 139224 bp, 126 predicted proteins | sample Higcelweek5metaG_FD_187173 | JGI IMG/M metagenome (GOLD analysis project Ga0209373, IMG submission 187173) | Freshwater pond sediment microbial communities from the University of Edinburgh, under environmental carbon perturbations - High... | ecosystem: Environmental > Aquatic > Freshwater >... | reverse complement strand
TTAAGGAAAGACAGACTTCGTTATGGTATCTACGGTGAGTATTCGCAAGGTGACTTTCATTCTATGGAAGTTATCACGGAATCCTTCTCGAAGGTTATCATAATAGACAAAGATGTAAGTATCTATCAGGTTGGACTATTTGGAGAATATTCTCCATTTAGTGATTACAATTCTTTTAATCCTTATCTCTTTGGGCAAGGCGGAATACTCACCGGAGACTTCCCCCTCGCTTACGTTCTCTCTCTAGGTATTGGATCAGAATTTCTAATCCCATTATCTTCTAGGGAAAATCTATGGCCCTTCATCGAAGTTGGCTATCAGGAATCTTTCAACCTTACTGAGAATCTAAACCTAAATGGTTTACGCTTCGAAGTAGGGTTTCGTATCAAACTATAATTCTTTTTAAGATGAAAATTATTCTTAGAAAGCTGAAAACCGCAATCATTATGATTGCGGTTTTTTATTTGCCACATATATTCCATATATATGTAAATATATGGAAGTCCGACTTCCATGTATTTATTGCCATACAGTATTGACTATTTGTCAAAATATGATATAATCTAGATGAATAAGAAAATATAGAAAATATATATAAAAACTCTTTAAAATCTTAATAAAATGAAGAAAGTATTTTTAGTATTGCTGGCTATTAGCTTGGCTACGATCTCATCCGCGCAGGGTGACAGTATCAGTATGGTTATCAAAAGACTATACGATAGTAATCAGAAGACTTTACAGGACCTCAAGGTTCTGGAGTCGAAGATTAAGAATAGAGGTAATGGCAGTGTGAATTCTAATGTTATGAATTCCAGTTTAGAATCTTTTGATTTTGATAAATTATCAGAAGAAATCTCTCTTATTAAAAATGAGATAGAGAAGAACAATGACTGGATGACCAACGAGTTCCATAGGGAGTTGAACTCCCTCCATGCGACAGTTGAAGTAGTGAAGAGCCTGAGTGAAGACATAAGGGTGAATTGTGCCAAGTCGTACAATGTATCATACCAGAATTTTGGTCATGGTGATTACTCTTTAGATTATGAAGGAATTTTCATCAGCGGAGTTTATAATTCCAATTTCGAAGTTCCCTCACCTGTCCTCTTCAATCATCTCGGTTCCAGTAGGACCTCGTCTCTAAAGGTCGGCTATGCCTTCGGTAAAGAATCGAAGTTCTATGGTTCGAATTGGTGGAGTACGAAAGGTTTTAAAGGCAAGACTTCGTCCTATGTAGAGAGACACTTCACAGGAGAATATCAATTCTCTCTCCGTGGAGATTATGAATGGAATTTTGCTCACGATTTCCTAGGGTTCGGTGGAATTCTCGATGGTGGAGTTTACTCGCCTTCTGTGGATTCGATAGCGAGTCCTTATTTGTACGCTTCGGCTCATGCATCGGCATTCTGCCTCTATGGCTCTGTGGGTATGATTTATTCTGATTTTATAAGTTACAAAAGCTTGTATAAATTCATGAATGATTTCATCCCTGTATACGAAATGGGCTTGAAGACTCCAGATATTAAATTCAAGAAATTTTTATTTGGAGTAAAGGCAACTTATGTGAATTATGGATTTTATAATCCGAAATTCTATATGTATGACGATCAAGGTCAGATAATAGAAGACGTATCAAAGAAAGTGGATAAAGATTTATTCAAATCGTCTATCTATGTGTCTGATAAGTATGGTAACAATCTACATCTCGGAGTTTCCACTTGGGATATGGAAAGTTTCCAATTTGGAATTTCTACTAACATTATGGTTAGTAATATTGGAAAATATTTTAAAAATTAAAAGATCATGAAAAGAATTTTAATTTTCTGGGAATCTCTACCTGCATGGTTGAAATTCTCAATAAAAGTTATCGTTATTTTTTCTGTTGTTTTTTTAGTCTATTCTTTGGATTACAATCCATCGTAATAGTGTGTCTCATAATACAAATAGCTGTACCTTGGTACAGCTATTTTTTAATACTTATTTAATTATCATATTTATTCTTTCTTCTTCCCTAAATATTTTTTGTTCTTTATTCTGTCTGGAAGGAGGTTTTTGTCGGTGTACTTTTCATAGCCTTTTCCATAGCCTAATTCTTTATTTAGTTTTGTTTCGGGATTGCGAATGATAAGAGGTATGGGAAGGTTGCCATAGGTTGCGACGTCCTCTCTGGCTTTATTATGGGCATCATAAGCCCGGCGGTCCTTCGGTGCTTGTGCGAGGTAAACGACGCCGTGAGCGAGGTTTATGGCGCATTCAGGCATGCCTATAGTCGTGACTGCTGTGAATACAGCATTGGCCACTACTAATGCTGTCGGTAAGGCTAAGCCTATGTCTTCACTTGCAAATATGACCATTCTTCGAGCGATGAATTTAGGATCTTCCCCCGCTTCTAGCATGCGGTTCATATAGTAGAGGGCAGCATCAGGTTGCGAAGCTCGCATACTTTTAATAAAGGCACTGATGGTATCGTAATGTTCACTACCTTTCTTATCATAACGCAAATATTTGGACTGGAGAGTATTTTTGAAATTCTCCACTGTGAGTTCTTTGTATAAGGAATAAGTATTCTCTATCATCGACAGAGCTTGTCTCGCATCACCTTTCGCCATAGCTATAAGCCATTCGAGAGCATCCTTCTCTATCTTGTATCCTGTATTTTTTATTATTTTTCTTATATCTTTATCTGTCAATTCTTCCATTACGAAAACTTTGCATCGTGAGAGCAGAGCGGGTATAACTTCAAAGCTAGGATTCTCAGTAGTAGCACCGATGAGCACTAGCCGGCCACTCTCGATATAAGGGAGGAGAAAGTCCTGCTGAGCTTTGTTGAATCGGTGAATCTCATCGAGGAAAAGAATCCTAGGACCAAATAGTGAATTATCTTTCGCATCCTTGTCGAGTATCTGGCGGATGTCGTCTTTACCAGCACTCACTGCTGAGAGTTCATAGTAGTCGGCATTTAAGGCCTTGGCATATATCCTCGCTAATGTCGTCTTCCCCACTCCTGGAGGCCCGAAGAATATAAAGGAGAAGATGTGCTTCTCCCTGATGGCTATGTTTAATGGTTTGCCCTTACCTACTAGGTGCTCTTGGCCAACAAACTCTTTTAGATTCTTGGGTCGTATTTTAGATGCTAATGGTTCCATTCACTCATTATATCACTCTCTTAACTTTTAACTAAAATCCCCCAGATAGAGGCCTTGCCTCTATCTGGGGGATTTATTTTAGAATTGATTAAAGGTTCTTCAATTCTTCATCTATAGCCTTGAGGTCGGCATCTGTTGTATCCTCTATCTTGATGTTGTCTATAGAAGTGTTTATAGAAGTAGTAGAATCCATTTTGGTTGCTTCTACGAGCTCCTGTTCCACTGGGGATAGTTCCTGACCTTTTCTATTATCCCCTTTCTTCATCATAACTGTTACTACTATTGCGATAATTACGATGATAACGAGGACTATAGTTAATATATTTTTTTTGTTCATATAAATTTAAATTAATTAAAATATTAATTATTCTTTCGTACCTGAAGCTGCTTCATCTTCGACCTCATCTTTATCATCGTCTGTATTATTTATGTTTGGAATCTTTGCTAATGTTGTAGCTGTAGTTCTAACAGCGACATGAGCAAGCTTCACCTTCTCGTATACACCTTTTATATCATTCTTAAATGCATCACGAAGTACCTGCATCTCTGCTTTCAATTTCGTCTCATCTGAAAGTGTAGATGTATAAGTCTTCTTTGATTGTGTAGAGATAGTATCACGAGCTATCTTTATAGCACTCTCTGCTTTGACTACTTCTGCTTCGGCAGTCTTTGTATCGATACCTTTTGCTTTGGCTTTAGTAATACGAGATTCGACACTCACAAGCACAGTCTCTATCTGGTCAACCTTCTTTGAGAGTTGGTCGGTTAATTTTGTATTCAAATCTGCTAGAGTTGTGACGATCTTCTCTACTGCTACTTTCTTCTTCTCGTCTTTTATCTTTGCAAGGTTTGCTTTGTATTGTTCTCTGATTGTCTCTATCTTGCTCTTTACTAATTCTTTATTTGTTTCGAGTTCTTTCTTGAACTCCTCTCTCTTTATCTTTACATTCTCTATTATTGATTCTAATTCTGTTCTATTTTCAACTCTTTCAGTTTTAAAATCCTCTCTCTCTTTTCTAATATCACTTCGAGCCTTATCCCTCTTCTCTCTGATATCATTTCGGATATCATCTCTTACATTCCCCACCTCATCTGCTTCTTTTGTTCCTGAAGCATCTTCGGCATAAATTAAATTACTAAAAGTTAATGATAATACTACTGCGAACATTAAGAAACCATATTTTATAATTTTACTCATACTATAAGTATAATACTGTCAAATTAAAACACAATAGGCAAAAACCCTTGCGGTATAAGGCTATCTTTTGTTGTATTATATGAAGAGCTTTGCTAGGCGGATGTCCTCGAAAGACATCTCATGACCCTCAGATTCTAGAATTAGCTTTATTGGATTTAATTTGCCTATATCTTCGCCTTCTAATTTCTTGTTTGCTTTGGATACTAGATCTATGTATTTCTGCTTTGGTCTGATGTGGTATATCTGAGTCTCTGGGTATTCCAGCATGATTTGCTCTATGTGGTGAGTAATAGTGCCTCTGGTTAGGTTCCTCTCTTTGGCTATTTCTTTGATATCTTTACCTTCATCGAGTAAGGCTTTGGTTATCATGATGGTCGAGACTTTCGTATCGTGGACACTCCTCGATCTGGATTGTTTTTTCCCAGAAGTAGAAATCACTCCTCCTACTCGTAATAGGAATTCATGCTCCATCTTCTCCCTTTGGTCTTTCCTTAACTTACCAAACATGTTTTCATTTTCCTCGCTTTGCTTTTGGAGGAATTCATCGAATTTGCTCACATCAGGATCTATTTTGAGAGCGTCTTCATGGAGTCCGATGAGGCTAACTCCAGCAAGTGTACGGACTCGTGAGAGTGCCACGTAGCCCATACCATAAGAGAAAGTGCGAGATAGGTCTATCTCTGCATTGTCGAGCGACATACCCTGACTCTTGTGTATGGTTATAGCCCAAGCAAGTCGAAGAGGTATCTGACTGATGGAAGCCTTCTTCTTGCCATCTTCTTCTATAGCCCAAGTCTCAGGGGAAACTTCGATAGTTTTACCATTACTGAGCTCGACTACTGGATTGTTCGTAAATCCAGAAAAGTTCTTCACAATGCCTCTAGTTCCATTCACGTAGCCTCCTTCCAAGTTATTCTTTATGAACATGACTTCTGCCCCTATTTTTAATTTCAGGTCTTGGTGAGCCAAACAGCTCTTCTTCAGTATCTCTACTAAAATGTCGGAACCAGAGGACGTCATGTGGAAAAACTTCTCCTCGCCTTTTATCTCGAGTAGTTCTTTGATGTTCTCATTATCTACATTCACATTGTGAGTATAGAGTCTGGTTGGTTTCTGATTCTCTTTTAATTTGGCTCCTATTCTACTACGGAGATGATTTAGATGTTTGTCTTTTATGGAATTACTGCGGATGTTGTTTAGGATGTCGGTCATCACACTATCTTCTTGTCTGTGCTGTTCTGTTAAGTAACAGATAGCTGGTCGCATTTCCTCCCAGGCTTCACTGGTGAATACCATGTTCTTGCTGTCGTTCTCATTATTCTTATTTATAGGTGGAAGCTGGAAGAAGTCACCAGAAAGTATAACTTGAAGTCCACCGAAGGATTGATTATTCCTTTTGAATCTCCTGCAGACTTGGTCGATCATGTCTAGCCTGTATGAATGAAGCATGGAGACTTCGTCTATGATAAGGACTCGAGCTTTCTCGAACCTTTTCCATAGATATTTCTTCTCCTCTAAATTCTGCATATCTTTCTCGTCGAGTGATTCCCTTATGCCTATTCCAGCCCAGCCATGGATAGTCATACCATTCATGTGAGTAGCAGCAATACCAGTCGAAGCAGTAACAGCCACAGCTACATCGTGGTCGTGGAGGTATGAGATGTATCTATTCAGTAGATGAGTCTTACCACTACCGGCACTTCCTGTGAGGTAGATGTTCACTCCTGTCTTCATTATATTGAAAGCCTGGTCTTGAGTCATTGATTGATTATATCACAGCATTAGTATTAGGTTCTGTGGTCTAGTATTTGCGTATGACAGCTTTTACTACTGCTGTTATATTCAGATACATGGTTGGGTAGATTGGCTTGAAATTCTTGTTTGCTGGTTCGAGCCAAACCTTGTCGCCTTTCTTCTTGAAATATTTCATGGTGAATTCCCCATCGACATTCGCGATAACTATTTGTCCATCTTTGGCTGTGTTCGTCTTCTCGACTAGAACCATGTCGCCATCGGCTATATGAGCGTCTATCATGGAATCGCCGTCAACTGTCAGCATGTAGGAATTGTCTTTCTTCGCCACTAGGTATTCGTCGATGTTTATGGTGTCGGTCAATTCCTCGGCTACATCACTGGGAAAGCCAGCTTTTACACTACCTAGCATAGGGATAGAATTCCATGCTGATGCATCTGCAACAAGACGACCCAAGTGGTCCTTGATAGCGATACCTTCCTCGATAAATTTATCTACAAGTCTGGCTACTGCATTCTTAGACTTGAAACCGAAGAGCTTCATCATTTCTGTATAGGTGGGCATTCTCTTCTCTCTCTGGTAGAACGCGATGAGTTTGTTTTTATGGTCGTTGTACATGAATTGATTATATTAGATATTTGAAAATATTGGAAATCTATTTAGAGAGTTGAGAAGATTACCAAATAGACTCTTCCTGTTATGTTGGCGAACTTTATGGAGGAGTTGCTTGTGCTCGAGGGCTTCCTTCCTATAGTCTAGACCTTGGATAATCTTCATGTCGATCCTTTTGTTAACCTTGTGAAGCTCGATCTCTATTAATTTTAGGTATTGTTGTCTACTCATATATTTATATAATATTAATAATAATTAACTCTCTATATTATATGTGAACGCTCGTTCACATGCAAGCCCCCTATTCATAAAAACTGTGGATAACTTTATGTTTGCATAAGTAAATGAAAAGGATTATAAATAAAGTAAATAAAGTAACAAACTAAAAATAGAATATATGGGTAAAGAGAAAGAAGAATTTGAACTCATAATACTGCCTCAGGCTGGTGCTTTAGAGTTCGCTAAATTAAGTGTAGATAAGATCTTTAAACTAGCTCGTATTGGCAACTTCTCGCCTTTTGTCGCAACATGTTTTGTTTACAGCTTTGAAGAATATCAAGAGTATAAGGATGCTGTCATCACAGAAATACTTGGTCTAAGTGTTCTAGATGGTGACGACGACGAAGAAGAAGATGATGAAGACGAAGAAGATGATTATGAGAGCTATTGTAGTGGTATGGGTATACCCGTCGACATTTTAATTACTAAGATTGAGATGAAGAATTATGCTCTAAGAGACTTAGAAATTATTTCGAAGAAGGGTTTCACTGTAGAAGCTATGGCGAGTGATCATGCGTTTGATGGCATCTCTAAGGAGATGATGCGGATCCATCAATTTGCCCTTCGCTTGTTGTCAAAGCCAGACATCATCATCCATGCTGATATTATATTGAAGCAGGCTAGTAACCCTATCGTTATAGCTCTATATGATATGATTGGAGCTATGTTCTTCTCTGAGATCCAGAAAATTGAAAGTTTCTATGAATACAATTAACTAAAAACCACTCGATTTACGAGTGGTTTTTTATTTACTTCTTTGCCTTCTTAGGCTTCTTTACTTCTTTCTTGTGACTTACTCCTTTTGCCATAAAATATATTTTATTATTTTATTAATAATATATTAAGTATAACATTATAAGAAATAAAACTACAAATAATTAGTAATTAATATTGAAAGATTGATTTGACAACAAGGCAAAAATGTAATATATTAATAAAAATAGGTAATTTCTAAAATAATTTAAAACTAAATAAAATGAAGAATTTATTTCTTTTATTCGTATTTGTATCCCTATTCTCTTTTAGTCTTAGGGGGCAAACAGAAGCAGGTTCTAACAAATTTGGTGCCAGCTATTACTTTTTTGAGAATGGATTTTCTTCTTCTAGAGTATCTCTAGAAGGAATATCCTCTACAAGTTTTACTTATCCTAAGTTTGGTTTTTGGGGTAAGGTTGAATACACGAAAGAGTTTACTCCGAATAATTGGATAAATTCTGGGTATGATCAACTCGAGTACGGGGCTAATCTTATTGGTTGCTTAACTTATGGTAATAATTTGCGTTATATGGCAGGATTAAATGTAAGTTCTCAAAAGTGTTTTCTGGGTCCTATTGTTGGAATTGCTTTTGATAAGGGAAAATTTAATTTTTTGGCTTACGGAGTATATTCTATTTTTACAGAATATAAATCACACTATGATGAAAATTATAATCCTAGTTCTCCAAATAAACAAATTATTATAAATGGATTTGATCCGAACAGTTATTATTATTTTCATATTCAATATTTACTAAATAAATATATGACTATGGGAGTAATATCTGAAAGATTCTATGTTACAGGAGTAGAAGCAGAATACATTCTCCCTTCAAACATTAGATTTGTAACTTCATTCGGGAGAAATTTTGAATTTAATAAAAACATTTTTTCTTTGGGTGTTAAGGTTGTGAATCTTTAATTAAATTAAAATACGGTATTGCATTATGCAATACCGTATTTTCTATTTCCTGTATTTCTTATTCTTCCATTTATCGGCGATTTTAACTCTGGTTAGGGAACGCTCGAGTTCTGTTTCGAAGTGCTCGTAGTCTACTATCTCTTTGTTCTCGGAGAGCTTTCGGAGCTCTTCGGCTTTAGCTTTGGCTTTCTCTATTTCTTCATCTGTTATAAATCCTATATGCTCTGCGAAGTCAGCCAAGATTGCAACTTCTGTAACTCCATCTTTATTATTCTTCACTTCTAAGAATCCACCAACAAGAGCCATGGGGATATCCTCCCCGTCTTTTCTCGCTACTATGTCCCCAGATGCTAGTCCCGCAACTAGTGGTACGTGGTTTGGAAGAATAGTCAGCTCCCCTTCTGTTGTCGGAATTGTAACAGAGTCAACTATTTCTTCTAAGATAAGTTTTTCGGGGGTGACTATTTTAAGTTGTAATTGTTTTGACATATATTTTTGTTTTATATTGCACCTTTCATATAGAAGTCTCCTTCTGATTTCTCATCATGCTTGCCTTCCAGTATTTCTTTGAATGAACGAATTGTCTCAGAAAGTGGAACGTATGACCCAGGAGTTCCTGTGAATTGTTCAGCAACGAAGAATGGCTGTGAGAGGAATTTCTGAATCTTTCTTGCTCTGGATACGAGTTGTTTGTCAGCATCAGAAAGTTCCTCCATTCCTAGAATTGCGATGATATCTTGCAAATCTTTATAACGCTGTAGAACTCTCTGAACTTCACGAGCAACTTCATAGTGTTCTTTACCTACGATGTGTGGGTCAAGAATTGTAGATGAAGAGTCTAGTGGATCAACAGCTGGGTAAATACCTATCTCTGTAAGTGAGCGGTTCAGCACAACTGTAGAGTCAAGGTGAGAGAATGTAGTTGCTGGAGCTGGGTCTGTAAGATCGTCGGCTGGTACGTAGACAGCTTGGACAGAAGTTACGGAACCTTTATCGGTAGAAGTAATTCTTTCCTGTAAGTTTCCCATTTCTGTTGAAAGAGTTGGTTGGTAACCCACAGCTGAAGGAATACGCCCGAGAAGAGCGGATACCTCAGAACCTGCTTGAGTGAAGCGGAAGATATTGTCTATGAAGAAAAGCACGTCTTTATTCTCTTGGTCACGGAAGTGTTCAGCCATTGTAAGACCGGAAAGAGCAACACGTAGACGAGCACCAGGTGGTTCATTCATTTGTCCGAACACCATGGCAACTTTATCAAGGACTTTCGAATCTTTCATTTCGTGGTAGAGGTCGTTACCTTCACGAGTTCTTTCTCCAACTCCAGCGAACACAGAGTAACCTCCGTGATTACTTGCGATGTTGTGGATGAGCTCTTGAATCACAACCGTCTTCCCCACTCCGGCTCCGCCGAATAGACCAACTTTACCTCCCTTTAGAACAGGACAAATGAGGTCGATAACTTTGATACCAGTTTCGAGGATTTCAACTTTGGTAGCTTGAGCGACGAATTCTGGAGCTTTGCGGTGAATGGAAGATCTCTTGTTATCAGTAGGAATAATCTTTCCATCATCTATGGCATCTCCTAAGACGTTGAACATTCTTCCTAGAGTTTCCTTACCAACTGGAACGGAAATAGGAGCTCCTGTATCGGTAACCTCCATTCCTCGTGCAAGTCCGTCTGTGGAATCCATGGCGACACTTCGAACCATTCCTCCCCCGATATGTTGCTCGACTTCTAGAACTACTTTCTTGCTTTGCCCGTCTTTAGAGCTAGGGTCGCCATTCATTACAGTCAAAGCACTGTAGATAGAAGGCACTTCTCCTTCAAAATGGACGTCGACTACTGGACCTATTATTCTTTTGATTATTCCTGTTTTCATATGTTTAATAATATTTATAATTTGTTAATAATGATTTTAATCTATCGACGCCATACCTGCACTAATCTCGGATATCTCCTGAGTAATGCCTGCCTGACGAGCCTTGTTAAATACTAAAGTCAAACTGTCTATCATTTCTCCTGCGGCCTCACTTGCATTCTTCATGGCCATCATTCTACTTGATTGTTCACTGGCACTGGATTCGAGAATCATCTGGTATATCTGCATTCTGGTAATTTTCTCTGATAATGATTCTATAAGCTTCCCTGTGTCTCCTTCGAATAAATACGGGACTTCCTCTTGGTTTCCAGAAGCCTTGCTTCTGGAAACCTTTTGAAGCAAGGCTTCGGCTGAGTTCTCTTCGCTTCCAACTGATTCTATAAATTCTTTTAATTCTTCTTTTGATATCGGTAGTAGTTTTTTAATATGTGGTTTCTGAGTGAGAGCTGAGACGAAGTCGGTATAAGCGACGAATACATTCTTGTAATCTCCCTTTTTATATTCTTCTATTATAAGTCTGGAAAGTGGAGAGATGTCGGAGAGTGAACTGTTGTCAGGAATATCTATAAATGAAGCGATGATATTCTGGCCAATTCTACGCATTGCCATATCACCTTTCTTTCCTACTGTTATTATATCTAAATTGTTTCCACTTCTTTCTTTTATCATTAAAAGACTTTTCTTTATAACTTGGGAATTGTAAGCCCCACAAAGTCCTCCATTGGAAGTGATAAGTACGAGTAGATCTTTCTCGGATTTGTTTTCTGTAAAGAAAGGATGAGTAACTTCTTCTAATCTTCCAGATAATGAAATCAAAAGGTCCCAAGAATAACTCGCATATAAGCGAGAAGAAAGAGCACGAGAGACAGATCTCTTCATCTTCGAAGCAGCCACAAGCTCCATCGCTTTCGTGATTTTCTTTGTGTTCTTTACACTTCTTATTCTTTGTTTTATTTCTTTTGTTCCTGCCATATTAATTTAAACTGATTAAAATATTTTGATGTAATTTATTTATTAAAACTTGCTACATATTCCTCTATTACTTTTTTAATTTCTTCCTCGCCTTTGTCGGTCCACATTTTACTTTCGGTAATTTCTTTCATGAATACTTTTGCATTTTTCTCGGCGTATTCTTGTAAGCCTATTTCAAATTCTTTAATTTTATCCAATGCAATTGTATCTGTATATCCTTTCACAAGAGCATAAAGTATTACAACTTGTTTCTCGGTAGCTACTGGAGAGTACTGGGGTTGCTTCAAGATTTCCACAGCTCTTTTACCACGTTCAAGTTGCTTCTTTGTTCCTTCATCAAGGTCAGAACCGAATTGTGAGAAGGCTTCAAGCTCACGGAATGATGCAAGGTCGAGTTTCAAAGTTCCAGCCACTTTCTTCATAGCCTTAATCTGAGCAGAGGAACCTACACGAGAAACTGAAAGTCCAACGTTTACAGCAGGGCGAATTCCTTTATAGAAAAGATCTGTCTCAAGGAAGATTTGTCCATCAGTAATAGAAATAACGTTCGTAGGAATATAAGCAGACACGTCACCAGCTTGAGTCTCAATGATTGGAAGAGCTGTGATAGAACCACCACCGTACTCTTTGTTTCTTCGGCAAGCACGTTCAAGTAAACGAGAATGAAGGTAGAAAACATCTCCAGGGAAAGCTTCACGGCCTGGTGGACGACGAAGAAGAAGTGATATCTCACGATAAGCCACAGCATGCTTGGAAAGGTCGTCGTAAATAATGAGGACGTCTTTACCTTGATCCATGAAGTACTCAGCGATAGCTACTCCAGTATAAGGAGCGATGTATGCAAGCGGTGCTGGTTCTGATGCTCCAGCTGAAACGAGGATGGTGTAATCCATTGCTCCACCTTCTTCCAGCCTCGTTTGAAGTTTACGAAGTTTAGAATCTTTCTGTCCGATTGAGACATAAACACAAATCATATTCTGACCCTTCTGGTTTAAGATTGTATCTATGGCGATAGCAGTCTTACCAGTTTGACGGTCACCAATGATAAGCTCACGCTGTCCACGGCCGATAGGGATAAGAGCATCAATAGCTTTAATACCTGTCTGAACTGGCTGGTCAACTGAAAGACGAGTGACTACTCCTGGTGCAACTTTCTCAATAGGATTTCTCTTATCTGTCTTTATATCACCTTTTCCATCGATAGGTAGACCTAAGGCATTCAATACTCTTCCGATTTGTTTGTCTGATACTGGAACTGAAAGAATTTGATTGGTTGACCTTACTTCTTCACCTTCTCTAATCTTAGTGAAGTCACCAAGGATGATAACTCCGACGGAATCTTCTTCAAGGTTTAATGCAACCCCCATAGAACCTGAGGCGAAGCTTACCATTTCGGATGCTTTCAAATCTGAAAGACCAGAGACACGAGCAATACCGTCAAATACTTCTACGACATGACCCACCTTTTCTGATTTTGTGTCAGCCTCGAACTTCTCTATCTGTTTTCTTAAATTTTCTACAATGTGATTTTTTGTCATATAATTAATTGATTCAGCAGGATCACCTACTGGGTTGTTATTAAATATTTTTGTAATTGATCAAGTCTCCCCTTTAATGTCATATCTATTATCTCATCTCCTACCTCTATTTTCATTCCTCCGAGTAATTTAGGTTCTACACTGCATTCCAGTATTACCTCTCCTGCGTCGTATTTCTTTTTGATAAATTCCCGTATTTCTTTTTTTGTATTTTCTTCAATATTTGTTCTAGTTCTAACTCTGGCTCTTATTACTTTATCTCTTTCGTCTATTAGACTTTGTATTTTATCAAGAATCAAATCTTTCTTCCCGAGCATGTGCTTGTCATTAATTAAATTCACAGCATTTATGATAGTTTCGTCATAAGAAGAATTCTCTTTGTCTTTCAAAGATTCATATATTGCACTTGCTAAATTGTTTACGGAAATTTTTGCCATTGTTTTTTATATTTTCTTAATTTGATTCAATATTTTTTCATCAAAATTTTTACTATCGTTTTCTTCTAATAGCTTCTCCGTAGCTTTTACTACAAGTGAGACTATCTCTTGCTTGGCTTCTTCTAGCATTTTTATCTTTTCACTTTCGAGCATTTTTTTACCATTTGCTATCATGTTTTCTACTTCAATACTAGCTTCTTTCATCATTTGAGACTTCTTATCCTCAGCTTCTTTCTTGCCAGCTTGGAATACTTCATAAGCTTCACTCTTTGCATTTGCGATAACAGAGTTGTATTCATTCTTTGTTTTTTCTAATACATCTTTGTTTATCTTGGCATCATTTAATCCATCTTCTATGGTCTTACTCCTGTCACTCATTATTTTCTTGAGAGGTTTAATCATCAGGAAGTATAAAACAAAAAGAACAATAGCGAAGTTGATAGTTTGCGCTACGATGGTTTTCCAGTCTATGTGAAATGTTTCTATAAATGAATCCATAAATATAATACTAGCAATTAAATTTTTTAATAATAAACGAGCACTGGGAGATTTAAGAATTAAGGATAGAGCTTAAAGTCTTAAATCCGACCACTACTAACTTATTTGATTGAGAATGCGATAACAAGTGCGTAGATAGCGATAGCTTCAGCGAAGGCTGATGCTAAAAGCATAGGTACGAAAACTTTACCTGAAGCTTCAGGATTACGCCCAATAGCTTCCATGGCTTTAGAACCGATCATACCAATAGCAATAGCTGGAGCTATAGAACCAAGTCCGATTGCGATTGCTTTTGCGAGTGTTGCGATTTCCATATGTTTTATATTTGTTAACTAATAATGGTTGACCTTTAAATTAATGTGCTTCACTTAACTTAACCTCTTTACTCTCACCATGACTCTCACCCTCCTCATGATTTTCATCATGGTCTAGTGAAGCTATAGTGTAATAAACAAGTGTTAAGATTGCAAAGATGAATGCCTGGATGACTCCTACGAATACTTCAAGAAGTAAGAATGGTATGGGTATGGCGTATGCTAGGATAGCTCCCATTGAAATGAGCAATACTTCTCCTGCGAAAACATTACCAAAGAGACGAAAAGAGAGAGATGCTATCTTTGCAAATTCCCCAACAAATTCTATGAGTCCGACAGCAAACATTATAGGAGCTGTCATTAGAACAAATGGATCCTTTTTTATTTTAGTGAATATTTCTCCGAGTGCTTTTAGATTAATGAATTTATTTATAGATTTCCATAACCCTATGGAAACTATTCCAAATATATTAGCGCCTATTACTGAGAGTACCGCAAGAGGTAATGTACCATTTATATCAGCGGTACCAGATCGTATAAGAGGAATCCAAGTTTTGCCATGCTCTGTCATTTCTATAAGTCCAAAACCTCCGAAAGGTAGGATACCCATCCAATTGTTCAAAAGTACAAACATGAAAACAGCAAAGACTATAGGGAAAGCTTTGTTCGTGATAGCTCGGCTATTTGTAACTTGGTCGCAAAGTGATTCTGCTCCTTCAAAAATGATTTCAAAAAGATTTTGGATTCCCTTCGGAATTTTTTTAAGTTTAAGTTTGAGTGTAATAGATATTACTATTATAAATATGACAACTATCCAGCTGGTGAAGAGTGCGTTCGTAACAGTAAAAGAACCAAAGTGGGCTATAGGCTCCGCATATAAAGTAGATTCATGAGACACTTCTTCTGTTTGCTCTGTATGATTCTCAGTAATTTCAGTGTTAGAAATCTCGGTCGTGTTTTCTATCTCTGTTGCCATAAATTAAATTTTTGTTTCTGACTTACTTTCTTTATCTATCTTCTCTTTATAAATTTTCATTTCTTTCCATATCAAATAAATCGTAGAAAGAAAAGCAATTGCAATTAAAACCAAAAATAGAAAATTACTAGTGTTATACTTCTCGTCCAAATAATTACCAACATATGAAGCTACTATTATAGGTATAGCTATATAAGAAGATACTTTGACAAAAATAACAACACCATCTCTCCACCATGGCTTTTGTATGTCTTTATTATTCATAAAAAGAAAATTATTGCTTGGATCGCGAGTATTGTTTACTTGCTCACTCGCTGGTGCGTGTGCTTGGAATCGGACCAAGGACCTCTGTCTTATCAGGACAGCGTTCTACCACTGAACTACACACGCATTTTGTTTATTGTATAAATATTGCTTTGTGTCTAGTTTAGGCTTGCACATTCAAACCAACAACTACACACGCAATTATTTCAAATTCAACGAACGAGAGAATTGTATCAAAAAATACCCATTTTAGCAAACGAAAATCCCCTTCTCTTTCGAGTTGGGGATTTTTGTTAAGAAAATAGAAAACTATTATCTTTGGAAGTTACTTCTTGGGCGTTCTTCCATAGGACGAGCCTCGTTTACTGTAAGGTTTCTTCCTTCGAAGTCCTTTCCATCAAACATTGAGATTGCTGTAGCTGCATCTGAATCGTTTTCCATTTCAACGAAACCAAAGCCTTTTGAGCGACCTGTCATCTTATCCATAATAATGGTTGCTGAAGCGACAGCTCCTGCAGCACTGAAATGAGCTTTAAGCTCATCGTTAGTAGTCTTATAAGGAAGACCACCTACATACAATTTTTTTGCCATATATGACAATGTATTCTCATAGCGATACTTTCATATCCACTACTCGAAGAAAACTAATTTATAAATGTAATCGCGAAGCTGATTTCATTTACATACCTCAATGTGGAACACAACGAAGAATGAAACTAATACCAAAACATAAGCTAACTACTATCTATAATTATAACAGATATATAAAAACAATGCAATGGCTATTCTTCATCTTCCGATTCCCCTACTACCCCAGCAGAAAGAGCCTCTATTATCTTAGTTATGTTACCTTCCATAATTCCAGGGATATTAGACCATGATTGTTTGATACGGTGATCGGTGACTCGGTCTTGAGGAAAATTGTAAGTACGGATTTTCTCACTTCTGTCAGCAGTTCCAATCTGGTTCTTCCTCTCACCTGAATATTTCTTAGCATCTTCCTCCTCTTTCAATAGTTGAAGTTTAGACATTAGAATTTCCATCGCCTTCTCTCTGTTTGCAAGTTGCTTTCTCTCTGTAGTACAACGCACATCTATACCTGTCGGCTTGTGTATAAGACGAACAGCAGTTTCCACCTTGTTCACATTCTGCCCACCAGCTCCACCAGAGCGAGAGTATTCCATTTCTATATCTCCAGGGTTTATTATTACTGTAGTTTTCTTTCTCATTGGGAGAACTGCAACTGACGCTGTTGAAGTGTGGATTCTACCATTCTTCTCAGTACTTGGAACTCTCTGAACTCTATGAACTCCAGTCTCGTAACGAAGAAGCTTGTAGACATCTTTACCTCTTATTTCAAAAGCAGCTTCTTTGTATCCGCCAACTTCATTTGAAGATTCATCGAGTATTTTCCAACTCCATTTCTTTTCTTCGGCAAATCTCTCATACATGTGCGCGAGTTGCCATGCGAAAAGTGAAGCCTCATCCCCTCCTGCTCCTGCTCTAACTTCGAGCACTATCTCATTGGGGAATTCCTCTTCCTCTTTTTCACTCTTTATCATTTCTTCTATTTGCCTTTCTATGGCATCCTTTTGAAATTTAATATTTTGTATTTCTTCTTCTGCAAGTTCTCTTAGGCTTTCATCTGTCGCTACCATTTCATTTACCTTTTTCTCCTCATTCAAAAGACGCTCGTATTCGTTTGCGAAGTAGCTTGTCTTATGATTCTTCTTTAATTCTTCTAAGTCGAAATTCATATTGGTATTATAGCATGGATTCCCTTCTTCTGGGCTGGACTGGTTAATTAATTAAGATCCACCCCACCCTTCGGGCACCCCTCAACGAGGGGAATAAAAAACCTCCCCCTTGAGAGGAGGAGGTTTTTTGATAACTATTTCTTTGCTTTTGCGGATGCAGCTGAACGCTTCTTAAAGCGATCTACACGTCCTGCTGTGTCTAGAACCTTCTCATTTCCTGTGTAGAATGGATGGCATTGACTGCAGATTTCTACATCAATTTTTTCCATAGAAGAACCTACAGGGAAAGTTGCGCCACAAGCACAAGTGACGATTGATTTATTACTATATTTTGGGTGTATGTCTTTTTTCATATGTTATGTGATATTATCATGAATTTATTAATCTTGCAATGGGTCAATCATGTTCTTCTGGATATTCGTTGCTTTTGCGTATACACTATCCCCATAAAAGCTATTGGCTGGAGCCTTAGAGTCACAGATTCTTCCAGAATAGTATCTACATGCCGCATTACGCTCTGCTGTATAGGTTTTTGCTCCGGCCCCTAGGTCTGTTAGGTATATAGCTGAAGCCATAAATGCATCTCTAGGATACCAAGGGTCAGCTGTCTTTATACCGAGGGTGCTTGCTATTCTACCCTTTAGCATTTGCCACGTAGAAGGTATGAACTGTGATGGTCCCATAGCTCCACCATAACCAACACTACCGAATGGACAGGATACTTGTGTTTTGTAAGGGTCTCTTCCTAGTAATGTAGTTATTTCCATGAAAGGCTTTACGTCTCGAGTTGGCTTCATGAGATTGGGGACTATTTTACCACTTTTTATACCCACACCGGCTCCTGTAGTAGAGTCAGTAAGATAACAAGATCCTACATTTGCTCCTAGGTTACTTTCCTGAGTCAAGATAGCCAGTAGGAACGCTGGTCGGATGCCTGTCTTCTGTGAAGCAAGATTTGCATATTCTAAAGCCTTAGAAAAAGGTATGGCTGCTGTATCTCGAAGATTAAATAATGCAGAGAGGATTTCTGAGCGACGCTTTGCTTTCTCTGCGAGGACTTTTTGATACTCAGCTTCTTTACCTTTACTTATGGAGAGCAACTTTTGCTTTTCTGATTCACTTAGTTCTACTTTCTGTTTGGCATTTTCAAGCTCTACCTTTGCATCAGTTTCGGCGTTTTTCTTCTCTTCGAGACTTTTCCTCTCTGACTCAGTATTCCTTTTAACTCCTCTTATCTCATCCACGGAATCTTGTATTCCCCTTTTAATAGAAGAGAAAGCATCTATGTCGCCATAAACGTCTGATATAGATTCTTTGGAGAGGACTAATGCAAGTATGGACTTCTGGTCAATCTCCCTTTCTTTTCTGATAAGTTGAGCTAGTGATTCCTTCTCATTCTCTATTTTCGTGGAGAGGGTTTGTATTCTTTTATTCTTCTGAGTTATCTCCCCTCCAAGTTTTTGGATTGTTAAGTTTTTAGATTTAATATCTAACTTAGATTTCTGTATTTGTGAAGTAAGTATCGCTATATCACGAGAAATCGAAGTTGATTGGCCTTTCTGCCCATCAAGTTCTTTCTGCTTGGCTGCTATTTCTTTTTCTAATTTGGCTAGCTCGGATTCAAGTCTAGCTTTGTCTGCTTGAGCATTCTCTAATAATTGGTCTGCTTCTGCTTGTCTTACTGTAGAATAATTAAAAGATATAAAACCTGTTATAAAAACTGCAATAATAAGTAAAATAAAAAACTTCGTATTTCTATACATTCATATAGTATAGCATATAAAAATCTCTCTCAAAATTTTGAGAGAGATTTTTATATTTTGTTATATATTATAAGTATATTATTTTGCTTCTACTCCTTCTTCTTCTTTCTTACCCTTCTTTTCTACTTCGATAGCAGATAGGTCTACTGGAGCGGCTTCTACTTCTTCTTTAACTTCTGAGACAAGTGCTACGACTTCGTCATCTTCAGTTATAAGAGTAACTCCTTTTGGAAGTATTATATCTTTAACGTGAATCTGGTCTTCTAGTGTTAGAAGTGTAGATACATCTACAGAAAGTGTGTGAGGTATATCTTTTGGAAGAGCCTCGATCTCTACTTCGTGAAGAGCCTTTACTAATACTCCTAGTCCTGACTTCTCAGCTGGTGCTACTCCTATGAATTCAAGAGGAACAGTAACTTCGATAGGCTTGTTCATATCGACAGCAAGGAAATCAACGTGTATAGGAAAACCACGTATAGGATCTGCTTGAACATCGTGTATAAGAACATCGATTTTTGAAACTTTGTCAGTTTCTTTTTCTCCGGCTATTTCAAGTACTATTGTACTTGTCTCACCAGCAGTCTTTAATAACTTAATAAAAGGCATGCTCGGTACGGAAATCTGAGTGTTTTCCACGCGAGCGCCATAGACAACAGCCGGTATCATACCGTTAGATCGTATGATTGCAAGCTTATCTGCCTTACTTCGCTTTGTTGCGGTTAATGTATTCATGGGTGCTATAATAACACTAAAATACTCAATTTGCAACTAATTAGTATTGTATTCTATTTGACATTCATAATATTTTGTTATAAAGTAAAAGAAAATATTACTTTTAAAATATAATTAATAACTAAAAATAGATAGTATGGATATTTTAATGTATTGCATAATCGGATTTATAGTCTTGACTATTGTGGGCCTAATAGTTTCGGTTCTTTTCGGCAAGAGAAGAAGAGTCGCAAAATTCACATTTTTGCTGAATAAGCAAAATGATGAATATGAAAAAAAATCTGAAGCTTTTAAAAAGCATAATGATGATCTAAAAAAGGGAAAGGTATGAAAAATCTAGACCCTATAAGCTCTTTGATGGCTGATAAAATCATCATGAGGTATAAGAGAAATTTTATTCTAAAAGAATTTTTTAATTGGATCTTATTGTCTTTATTTTGGTCTTTAATCGCTATTGTCCTTATCTTGGCTGCAGCGTGTCTTGCCTTTCCTTTTGTTCGGAAGGAATTCATTGTTTTATCTTCTGTTGCATTTTTTAGTTTTTATCTCGTGTATTTTTATTTTGTATTTTTCAAAAAAAGAATGAGAAAGCTCAAAGAATCTTTCTATACGATTTTAGAATCAAAAATTGTAAACAAAAGAGAAGAGTATAATCGCAGAGAAAGAAAAGCTCGTCTTAAGGCTCGAGATCAAGATGAAATTTTATTTCGAATAAATGATTTAACTTTTGGTGAAGTAATAGAAGGGTAATTAATTATAAAACAGTCGCAAAAAAATTGCGACTGTTTTTTATTTTATATTGTTGAAAAGTTTAAGACGATTATAGACAACTTCCTCTATGGCCAGGACTGCAGGCTCTAAGAATTTGTATGGGGCTATCTCGTTAGGATTCTCCTCTAAGGATTTCTCTAGAGCTTCTTTGTATGCGACACGAATCTCTGTATTGATATGAATCATGGATATGCCAGCCGCTATAGCACTAGTGAAGTCTTCATCTGATATACCAGAACCGCCGTGTAGTACGAGAGGTACTCCGCATGATTCACTTATATCCTTTATTCTTTGTATATCGAGCTTTGGATTACCTCCCTTTATCATGCCATGTATATTCCCTACTGACGGAGCGAGTAGATCCACACCCGTCTTCTCTACGAAGTATTTTGCATCTTCTGGTTTGGTCATGGTGGCTTCATTCACACCTTCTGGTATTTCTTCTAAAAGTTTTGAGGATGTACCGATGAATCCTATCTCAGCTTCGATGAGGATATCTCTTCCTTCTTTCTCTTTTAAATCTTTCGCGTAGTCTACGCACTTCTTAGTGAGAGCAATATTCTCCTCGAGTGGAAGCTTTACAGCGTCAATAATAGCAGAATCGAAACCTTCATCCAGTACGGCTTTTACTGATTCGAAACTATAATGATGGTCAGCATTTAAGAAAATAGGATAATCATCTTCTTCACGAATCTTCTTTATCATAGCGGAGACTTCGTTCTTTCCTATGAACTTCTCTTCGCCTTCAGAAACACCGATAATTATAGGAGTAAGGTATCCAAGCTCATTAGATAATCTCTTTGAAGCATTATAGATACCATGCAGAGCTTCAATATTGGAAATATTGAAATGCCCAATAGCTACTCCCTTTTCTTTTGCTTCATTTATATATTCTCTTAAGGATTTAATCATGTCATATATTATATCATATTGTATATAAAAATATGATATAATATGAGCATGTTTAATAATAAAAAAATAGACTTTTTAGCAATTGGCGACATAGCTACCGATGCTTTTATTAAAATTACTGATGCTGATGCTAAGTGTGATATGAAAGGTGATCACTGTAAACTGTCATTTGATTTTGGTGGTAAGATTCCCTATGAATCAGTAGAGGTATGTAATGCCGTAGGTAATGCTCCTAATGTAGCTATATCTGTTAGTAAGCTTGGGTTAAAATCTTATTTACTTTCTTATACTGGCGATGACGATACAGGTAGAGAAGATATAAAAGTTCTAAAGAATTTCGGAGTGAATACAAAATACATAAAGAGTATTAAGGATATGATTTCAAATTATCATTTCGTTCTCTGGTTCCGAGCAGAGAGAACCATCTTAGTGAAGCATACAGAGTTCCCCTATTCACTTCCGAAAGATTTACCAGAAGCTAATTGGGTTTACCTATCATCTCTCGCTTCAAACTCACTAGATTATCATCATGAGATTAATAAATATTTGTCTAAATATAAAAATACTAGATTAGTGTTCCAGCCAGGAACTTTTCAGATTAAACAAGGATTAGAATTACTGCAAGATATCTACAGTAGAAGTTACCTTATAATATGTAATCTTGATGAGGCGAAGAGGATCCTAAACACAGAAGAACAAGATATAACTATCCTTTTAAAGGGTCTTAAATCTCTAGGCGGAGAGATAGTGGTGATAACTGACGGAGTTAAAGGCTCATATGCTTATGACGGTACAGATGTATGGTTCATAGGAGCTTATCCTCACGAACCATTGGAGAGTACAGGAGCTGGAGATGCTTACTCTTCTGCCTTTACAACGGCATTGATCTTGGGCAAGAAAGTAGAAGAAGCTCTAGTATGGGGGTCTGTAAATGCTATGTCTGTCGTATCTAAAGTTGGCCCACAGAAAGGACTAATGACAAGAAAAGAATTAGAAGACTTTGTTAAGAATTTAGGCGATAATTATAAGGCTAAGAAAATTAATTAGATATATGGAAGAATTCAAAAATTTTAAGAGTGAATCGCAGGATCCTTATATAAAAGAGGAAATAGAAAAGGTTGAGATTAAATCCTTAGAAGAAGGTAAATTGCATGAGTTGAATAATTCTTTTCAGGAAAAAGTTTATGTTTTACATGAACAATGGATAAAAATTTTTAATGAATTCAATAAATTAAAAGAAGTTGATGAAAATAATCCTAATATCAAGAAATTAAAGAATAGTATGAATTTAATAAATCAAGAAATTAAAAATATATCAAATATTCTTAATTAGTATTTTTTCTACAGCTTTTATTATATCTTCTTTTTCTAGTCCATAATATTTATATAATTCTTCTGGTGTGCCCGATTGGCCGAATGAATCTCGTACTCCTATGAACTCCATTCTTGACGGATAGTTTTGTGATAGGAACTCAGAGACTGCACTACCCATCCCGCCGGCTATCTGATGGTCTTCTACTGTTACTATTCCTTTAACTTCTCTGGCGAGTTTTAAGATATTTTCTTCATCTAGTGGCTTAATAGTAGAAAGGTTCATCACCTTCACCTTTATTCCCTTTCCTTCTAATTCTTTTGCTGCGAGAATAGCTTTATATAGTATCGGGCCAGTGGCTATTATTCCTACTTCTGCTATGCCCACTTCTGGCATAAACACTATCTGAGCTTTGCCTATTTCAAAAGGAGTATCTTCCGTGGTTATTATGGGAGTTGTGTTTCTAGCGAGACGAATATATGTCGGTTCTGTTGTTTTTGCGCAAGCTACTGTGGCCTTTTTGGCCTCTATGGCATCACAGGGCGATATTACTACCATGTTCGGTAATACTCTGGTAATGGCTATGTCTTCTAATGCTTGATGACTTCCACCATCAAGACCAAGAGAAAGTCCTGCATGTGTGCCAATGATTTTCACGGGCCTATTATTATAGCAAATAGTCGTTCTTATTTGTTCCCAATTCCTTCCAGGAGAAAAAATAGAGAATGAGGACATAAATGGAATCTTACCCATAGATGCTATACCACTAGCTACACTTGCCATGTTCTGTTCAGCTATTCCTACTTGTATGAATCTCTCAGGGAATCGATCGGCAAATAAATTCATCTTTGTAGATTCTGTAAGGTCGGCTGTAAGTCCTACTACATTCTCATTATCCATCCCAGCTTGGAGCATTCCCTCGCCGAAACCATCCCGAGTGGCTTTCTTCTCGACACCTGCCCCGTTGGAAGTACTCTTTCCTTCGGGGTCGGCATTAAAAATTTTAGTATTAAGTTTTAACTCTTGATTAAGCATTGTTTGTATTAATGTATATTAAAAACTATAAACCGCAAAAAATATCATTGAAAATATTAATATGAAGAAAGCAAAGAGACATGCCCCTATTATTATTAAAATAGTAGGAATTACTCTAGTAATTTTTTTCTTATTTTCCTCTCCTTCCATTTGCACTATTTGATTTTCTTTTTGTGTTTCTTCCATATATTTTAACTCTTGATTAAGCATTATTTTATTATTTTTTCCTTTATATATTTATTATAAGCAATTCTTTTTGTTTCAAAAATTATACCAAAGATTAAAAATATAATACCAGCAAGTCTTGGTATGATAGCTATTACATTTAATGAATCATTGTTACCTAAACCAAAATTAGAAAACAATAAAGATGTCACTAATAAAAATATACCCAAAAGAACAAATATTAAAACTTTTTTTAAGGATACTTTTTCTATGCTCGAATTAAGTTCTAATTTTTTCTTGTCAATTTCTTCTTGTATTTTTTCATCTTTTTTTCGAAGTACATATATTCCATTAATAACAAGAAAAATAGCCACTAAAAATACCGAGGATAAGATAATTGTAAAAACAAAAACTAATATCATTAAAATTCCTACATCACCTTGACTAGAAAGTAAAAGATATGATGATAATAAGAAGAAAATAGAATATAGTATTATTAAAATAATACCGATTTTAATTCTTTTTTTCGCCCCTTTTTTTATTTTTTGTATTTCTTCCATATATTTTAATTAATTTATAAGTTTATCTAATTCTTCTAATGCCATCTTTGCTTCCTCTTTATTTGGAGCTTTGCCGTGCCAACGATAATCGCCTTCCCAAGCTTTCACTCCCTTGCAAGGAGTTGTGTGAGCGATTATGACCGATGGTTTGCCTTCCATATTCTTAGCATTTATAATCGCGTTATTAATTTGTTCAAAGTCATGTCCGTCTACTGTTTGCACATGCCAATTAAATGCATCGAATTTGAAATGAAGACTATCGAGAGGCATTATATCCTCTGTGTTTCCATCTAATTGAATTTTATTCCTATCCACAATTAGTATTAGATTATCAAGTTTGTATTTATAAGCGAGCATTATCGCTTCCCAGTTCTCTCCTTCGTTGAGTTCCCCATCACCTACTAAACAATAGATCTGTTTATCAAGCTCACTTTTACTATCAATCTTTGAAGCCAGAGCCATGCCTACTGCTTGAGAAAGACCTTCACCAAGAGGGCCGGAAGAAGTTTCAAGTATTGGGAGGAATTCTCTATGAGGGTGTCCTTGAAGCCGTGAACCCCATTTACGTAAAGTTAGTAATTCGTCTTTAGGAAAATACCCAGCATAGGAAAGAGTCGCATACAATACAGGGCAAATGTGACCATTGGAAAGGACTAACCTGTCCCTGTCTTTCCATTCTGGATTTTCAGGTTTATGTTTTAGTACACTGAAATAAAGTAAAGTGAAAATATCTGTCATCCCAAGTGAACCGCCAGTGTGCCCACTCCCAGCCTCGCTGATCATACTTACAATACTCTTACGAATTTCATTCGCTTGAATTTTCAAATCACGTATTTTTTCTAGTGAAAGTTTTTCCATCTCTTTATATTTTAACAAAATCTAGAAATAAATGCTATTTAAATTTATTAATTAGCTATATTGAACGACAGATATGTTATAATAAAATATATGGATAAAGAACAATTAAATAATATTGCTTTTATAGATGGACAAAATTTATATCTTGGAACTAAACAAGATGGGTGGAGTATAGATTTAACTAAATTAAAAATATATTTACAAGATAAATATAATACAAAAGAAGCTTATTATTTTATAGGATATTTGCACGAGGAAAATAATGAATTATATAAAGAAATACAAAAAGCTGGATTTATTATTATATTCAAAGAACATAATGAATATGCTATTACAAAAAAGAAAGGCAATGTAGATACAGATATAGTTTTTGAGATAATGAAAAATCTAGTCGATAATAATAGTTTTGATAAAATAATTTTAGTTTCTGGAGATGGAGATTATAAAAAAGTTGTTGATTATTTAATTAGTAAGCAGAAATTTGAGAAGATACTTTTCCCTAATAGGAAATTTGCTTCATCTTTATACAAGAAGATAACTATAAAATATTATGATTATCTAGATAATAAAGATATTAAGAGAAAAATAGAATATATCCATAAATGAAAAAGGAACCTTAGGGACTAGCCCGTTCGGTGCCTTTTTCGTATTTATATTAGTATTATATCGTATATAAAAAATTATGCAAGTCCAATCTCAGATAGAGCTTTCGCCTCCATCTGGTTTATAAATTTTCAAATTCTTTGATAGTCTCTCTTACATCATAGCTATTCATAAGAGCAGAGCCTACTATTAGACGATTTGCACCAGCTTCTACTAATGCTTTTGCTGTCTCTTCGTTCACACTACCGTCTACGCTTATGATAAGTTCGGGATATTTAATTCTTAAGTCTTTAATTTGAGCAAGAACTCTCTCATCGAAAGGTTCACCCTGGTATCCTATCTTCTCTATACCCATACATTGCACAAAATCCACCAAATTTATAAATGGTGATAATTTCTCTATATCAGTATTTGTATTTAAAGCTAATCCTATTTGAATATTCTCTCTTGTATACATATCGAGAGCTTCTAAAAATTCCTTAAGATCTTTTTCTTCTTCTGCTTCTATATGGAACACGACTCTCTTTGCACCGAGTCGAGTGAAGAATTCAAATTGCTTATGAGCATCTTTAACCATAAGATCAAATTCAAAGTCAAGACTGTCCCAATAAGGTAAGCCATCTTCTTCCTCTAAAATAGAAGAGATGCTTTTCTGATCATAAGCCTGCATTGGCCATGTTACAGAAGATACAAACTTTCCATCGCAAATATCAATCTGGACTAGGTGAGTTACTCCTACTACTTTAGCTAGCTTTGTTCTCAAATCTTCAAAATCTGTTGCGAGTATTGCTGGTATTATTTCTATCATAAAATATTTTAATTATTAATTTCTTCGTTTTTAATTTCTTCCAATCTTCTCACATGTCTCTCATCATTTGAAAAAGGAGTTTCTATGAATATTCTCACTGCTTCTTTGGCTTCTTCTTCGTTTATAAATCTTGCCCCGAGAGAAAGTATATTCGCATTATTATGCTCTCTTCCAAGTTTTACTATTTCCAAATTACCCCCGTAGTATTCTATGGCTCTTATACCATCTATTTTATTCGCAACTATTTGCTCCCCTTCTCCGCTACCACCGAGTACTATACCTAGAGAGTTTTCATCTTTAGCAACCTCTTCTGCTACAGGCACGATAAAATCTGGGTAATCATCGTCATTATCTAAAGAAAATGCCCCTTTATCTTCTAATTCATATCCTAAGGTTCCTATATATTCTTTTAATTTTTCTTTTAATTCAAATCCTGCATGGTCACTTCCAATAAATATCTTCATGAACATAGTATAGCAAATTTTGATATAAACATAAATTCCCACATGTCGGACATGTGGGAATTTATGTTTTTCTTTATTTAATACTCCTTCCGGTTTTGATTACATGGTCTACGAGTGTATATGTGTACCCCATTTCGTTATCATACCATCCGAGGACTTTCACAAGGTTGCCTCCAACGACTCTAGTCATTTCAAGATCAGCAATACAAGGGTGACTTTCTCCTAGGATGTCGCTTGAGACTAAGTTATCTTCAGTAGTGATGAATAGTTTATCCCATCTTGGATCCTTTTCAGCTTTCTTCATTATTTCATTTACTTCTTCTTTTGTCGTATCTCTTTTAGCTATAAAAGTTATATCTACTATTGAACCAGCAGGTACTGGTACTCGGATGGAGATACCGTCAAAGAGACCTTTCAATACTGGGAATGCTTCTGTGACAGCTATGGCAGCACCAGTAGAGCTTGGAATTATATTCTGAGCTGCAGCTCTGCCTTCTCTTAAATCTTTTTTACTTGGACCGTCGACGAGTGCTTGAGTGGCAGTGTATCCATGAACAGTATTTAAAATTGCTTTCTCAATACCAATAGCTTCGTGCATAATAGCAATAAGTGGTGAAGCGGCGTTTGTGGTACAAGATGCATTGGAAGTAATATCACAAGTACCAAACTTTTCTTCATTTACTCCGAGAAGAATTGTCTCGCCGTGTACTGTACTCTCAGCGCCTTTAGATGGAGCGCTGATAACTACTTTCTTAGCTCCACAATCAAGGTGGAATTTCGCTTTATCAAATGAAGTAAAAAGCCCAGTGGATTCTACTACGACATCAATGTCTAAATCTTTCCAAGGAAGTTTTGTTGTGTCTTTTTCTGAGATATATTTAATAGTTTTTCCATCAATAACAAGTGCATCACCCTTTCCTTCTATCTTGTGGTCCCAATTTTTGTAAACTGTATCATGGCGAAGTAAATAAGAAAGACTCTCAATAGATCCAAGGTCATTAATAGCGACCACTTCCACTTCTCTATTTTCCCAAGTGATTTTCAAAAACGCTCTCCCTATTCTTCCAAAACCATTGATTGCAACACGAATTTTTTTTGTATTTTCCATATGACTTTATTATATCAATTTAATTAATAAAACCCATATATTGACAATATATTATTTTATGATATTCTTTAATAAATTAAAAATAAAAAAAATGGCACAAGAAGAAAAAAAGATGAGATGTCCTATATGCAGGAAAGATGTTATAGTAGAAGAAATTATTATTGTAGCAAGTGTTCCCGTGGGGAGAATTGTTTTTGGTTCAGATTTTCAGAATAAAAATAAATCTCGTGTGAAGATTGCTAATCAATGTTCAAAGTGTGGTGTTTATTTTGGAGATATTCCAAAATAGGCATAAAGAACAAAATAGTTCGATATTTTATAAAGTATCGAACTATTTTTATTTTATGCTAATAATTCTTTTAATAACTTTTGAACTAGAGCGGGATTTGCAGACCCTTTTGTTTCTTTCATTATTTGACCAACTAGGGACATGATAGCATTTTCTTTACCACCTTTATATATAGCAACGACGGCAGGGTTAGCGTCTATAACCTTCCCCACTATTTCCTTAAGTTCCCCTTCATCATTCTTCTGAATTAAACCTTTTTCTTCTGCTATTTTAGCTGGAGATTCATCGTTTATGACAATCATAGCAAGGATGTCTTTCGCTCCCCTGGAAGAAACTTTATTGTCACTTACCATTTCTATAAGTTCCGCAAAATTCTTAATAGATGGAAGTCGGACTTCCATATTTATCTTTTTTAGGCCGAGATAATCAGAGGTAATATAATTGGAAGCTGTTTTTATTTTTCCTGCCCCGTTGGAAGTAATCTTTCCTTCGGGGTCTTTATCCTTAAGAGCATTTGCAACTTCTTCAAACCAAGAACCTAATTCTTGATCAAGAATGTAACTTTCTATATCTTCATCTTTAATTCCGTAATCATTTCTGTATCTATTTCTTCTTACTTCTGGAAGCTCAGGAAGTTCACTTCGCATTTTCTCAATATCAAAAATTTTACTCAAGAATAATTTGGGTAGATCAGGGTCTGGGAAGTAACGGTAGTCGTTTGCATTCTCTTTCTTTCTCTGAGAGAAAGTAGTACCTTTGTTCTCATCCCATCCACGAGTCTCCTGAACTATCTCACTACCCTTTCCTTCATCTAGTAATTCTGACATTCTTTGTATTTCATATTCGGCTGCTCGCTCCATCGCTTTGAATGAATTAATATTCTTCACTTCTACTTTTGTACCAAAAACTTTAGGGTCTTCTGATATGGAAATGTTGAGCTCTACTCGCATCTCACCTTTCTCCATATTGGCATCAGATACTCCTAAGTAACGAAGAAGAATCTGAAGCTCTCTCCCGAAGTCTCCTGCTTGCTTAGAACTATGGATTACAGGCTCAGTGACCAACTCCATAAGAGGCACACCACAGCGATTAAAATCTACAAGAGAATAATCTCCCTTATCGTGCTTACTTGTTGCTGTATCTTCTTCTAGATGCACTCGAGTGATATCTACACCTTTTAGTTGCCCACCTGATACTATTGGGTATTTGTATTGAGAGATCTGATAACTTTTAGGAATATCTGGGTAGAAGTAATTCTTCCTATCAAATTCTGTGAAATCGGCAATATTCGCTCCTAGTGCGAGTCCTACTTTGATAACATTCTCTACTGCCTTTTTATTTATAACAGGCAAAGTTCCGGGGTGAGCCATACAGACGGGGCAGATATTCATATTTGGAGTTTTCTCATCTGGGTTATTGATACAGCCACAAAACATCTTTGAATTGGTTTTAAGTTCCGCGTGTATTTCAAGCCCTATTGTTGTATAATATTCTTTAGACATATAAAGAGTATAGCAAAATTTGTAAAATTTTGAAAATTGTATTATCATATAAAAGTTAGTTGTTTGCCCGAGTGGCGGAATTGGTATACGCGCACGACTTAAAATCGTGTCTCGTAAGGGATGTGGGTTCGACCCCCACCTCGGGCACAATAGAAAATAAAAGCAATGGGAATTGCTTTTATTTTTTTGTGCAGGGGTCGAAAGACGGAGGCTGACGAGCCGAGTCGGGGTCGAGCAAATTTTCACCAGAAAATTATGCGTGACCGAACGTGTAATCACGACCCCCACCTCGGGCACAAAATAAAAAGCTGGCTTCTGCCAGTCTTTTTATTTTCCCTATTCCTTCTTCATATCCTCCAATTTATTATTCACTGTATCCTGAACTTCTTCAATTCCTGTATTCACTATGTTTTTAGACATGTCGTTTATGGATTTCTCAAAGAAACCTTTTATGTTTTTCTCATAAATATTTACAAAGAAATTTTCTATATAAGTAATATTCTTTTGGAATTGAGGGGAATTTATTTTTTCTTTAATATCAACTTTGAATAAGATAAGAATAATAATTATAAGAATAATTAATCCACCGAAATTGATATGTAGATTTGACTTTGGTTTTTCTTCGTCACTCATGTTTATATTTTATCACTAATTAAAATGAAATACCACAATAATCTCTCTCCATTAGGCCAGTCCTAGCGGAGGTGGTATTAAATAATTTATGGTTTTAATTTGTCTTTTGTTATTGGTGGTAAGTAAAGAGCTGGGTCAAGATAGGAGGTTGAAGCCGCGATTGGCATTATGAAAGTCTTTCCGCTACAACTTATACTTGGTACTGTGTCTACTTTTACTCCATCAGAAGCATACACAGTGACGTGTAGGTGAGGCCCAGTAGAATGACCTGTATTTCCAGAGAGCCCGACTACAGTTCCTGCTTTTACTTTATTACCAGATTTAACTGATATAGATGATAAATGACCATAAGTACTAGAGAGTCCATTATCATATTTTATGAAGACCCATTTACCGAAAGATGCTCCTTTGCAATATAGATCCGTATCCCCCACTCCCATTACTGTTCCACTCGCCATAGCCATAACTGGAGTTCCTAATGAAGCTCTGAAGTCCAGGCCACTATGTGATCCTGATTTGTAAAGTCTTTTAGATGCGGAAGTTACTCCGAAAAGTTGAGTTACGTATACATAGCTAAGTGGCCAAGAGAATACAGCAGAACCTTCCTTTGGTAAAGTTTTTGGATTCAATATAAATTTTAGCTTGTCTTCATAAAGGCTTAGGTCTTTTTCAAAAGCATCTCTCTTCTTTATTCTTTCAGCTAATAGTTTCTGATACTCAGCCTCTTTATTTTTTGTCTCTGTGAGTATTTTGTTTTTTTCTTTCTGAGTAAGACCCACAGCCAGAGCTTTCTGATTTAAATCGTTCTTCAATTCGGTAAGTCTATCTTGTTCATCGACTTTCTGGCTTTTTACAACAGTGAGCTCTGTCTTCTCATTATTTAGACTCTTTATCTGATCCCTTACTTTATCATTGAAACTGATTATATTATTATATTCGCGACTCATTTCCTCAAGATTTTTCTTTGCCAAGATTTTTTCCATTACAGTTTCTGATTCTTGTTGATATAAAGAAACAAGCATTTTGGATATTGCCTTCTTGGACTCAGTGATGACTTCTTCTTTTGTTAATATATCTGAATTTAATTCTCTTATGACTAAGCCAGTAGCTGTTATTCTCTTTTCAGTTTGAGTTTTCTCCTTTAGAAGCTTGTCTCTAGTAAGAGTCAATTCTTTTATTATTTTAGATAAAGTATTCGACTGCTCGCTCGTTTTATTTATCTGACTTTTATATTGAGCTATCTCCTTATCTAATTCTTTAATTTGATCATTTAAGCTGTTTATTTGATCCCTTACTTCACTCGCAGTATCAGTTGCTTCTACAAATGGAACATAACTAGATAGAATAAAAGAAATTAAAATTGTAAGAGTTATCAATTTTCGCATTATATTTTTATTATACCCTGTAGTAGATTTTTTTAAAAATTCACTACGGGGTTATACTATTATTTTTCTAGTATCAAAATCGCATTTTCTAATCGAGTAATAGTTTCTTCTTTACCAAGTATATCAGAAAGAATAAATGGATCTGGAGATTTGTCTAATCCTGATAATGCAAAACGTATAGGATGAAGTATCTGCCCCCTATTTTCTAGTTTGTCCGCTGTTTCCATTATTTTTTCTTTTATATTTTCTTTATTAAAATTATTATTATCTATATTTTTAAATATAGAAACGACTTCTTTAATATTTATTAGAATTTGTTTTATTTCTGTATTTTTATAAATTAATTTCTCTTTTAAATATTCAGGTTTTTTATAGAAAAAATCAAGTTCCCCATTATCCACCATTACTTTTATTTCAGAGAATTTTGTAATTCTTTCTGCAATAAGTGGTACTATCTTACTAATTTGTAATTCTTTTGGTAGCCAAGTGAAAACATTCTTTTCTAAAATATCTTGTGGTAATAATTTCATATGCTCTTTATTGATCCAATCAAGTTTTTCTTCGTTGAATTTTCCTCCACTTATATGGATTCCTTTTATATCAAAAGCCTCGATGAGTTCTTTTTTTGAGAAAATTTCTCTCTCATCACCAGGGTTCCATCCTATAAAAGCCAAGAAGTTAAGCATGGATTCTGGTAAGTAACCCTCATTCCTGTATTCAAGTACATCTTTTGCACCATCTCTCTTGCCTAGTTTTTTCTTCCCATCTGGACCCATTATAGGAGGAAGTGTGACGAAGTACGGATGCTTTATCTCTAGCGCTTCATATAATGCTAAGAATTTAGGAGTAGAAGATATGAACTCGTCACCACGCATTATATGAGTAACTCCCATCTCCAAGTCGTCTATCATATGAGCTAGATTATAAGTCGGGTATCCATCACTTTTTATGAGAATGAAATCATCGAGAGCTTCAGGACCCGCTTTGAGCTTACCTCTTACTAGATCTTCCCATTCGTAAGATTTCACATCTGTGATTTTAAAACGGAGAGGTTTGGTTCCATCCCATACTGGAGGATTCTCTGGTCTGTGATCTCTGTATAGGAAAGGCCTCTTCTCCTCTATGGCTTTGTTTCGAAAAGCTTCAACTTCTTCTTCTGTATATGGGTCAGCATAAGCTAATCCCTTATCGATAAGTATTTGTGCATATTTCTTGTATGATTCTAGTCTCTCTGATTGAATATATGGAATATTAGGGCCTCCTATATCTGGACCTTCATTCCAGTCTATGCCGAGCCATTTTAGAGACTCCATAATATGGCTAATAGAGCCCTCTACTTCACGAACCTTATCCGTGTCTTCTATTCGGAGAATAAAACTTCCATTATTCTTCTTCGCATATAAGTATGCGTAAAGTGCTGTTCTAATACCACCTACGTGCATAAAGCCTGTTGGTGATGGTGCAAAACGCGTTATTACTTTTTCATTATTATTATTCATATTATTGTTTTTCGTGTGTTAGAGCTATGCCTATTGCTTCCTCTGCTATTAATTCTGCTGCATTATGGTTGGCAAAAGATAGAGCATTTTCTTTCATCGTTTTTATTCTCTCCTCATTTAGAATTATTTTCTTTATCTCTGATACTAATAAATGTTTAGTCAAATTATTTTCCTCGATGACTTCACACGCACCAGCTCTGCTATAGCTGAAAGCGTTCTTCCTCTGGTGGTCACCATTTGAATTTGTTATAGGAATAATTATAGATGGAATTCCCCACGAAGCTATTTCAAAGATAGCAGATCCAGCTCTAGATATTACAATATTGGAAATACCTGCAGCCATACGAGTTGCCAAGTTGTTCATATATGGAGTAGCATAGTATCTGTTTGTAAAACTTTTATCTATGGCAGTCATAAGTCCTGAACGAAGCTTCACCTCTTCGATGTTGTTTATCCCTGTCTGATGAATCACCTGGAATTCTTTTAATAATTCTGGTAGTGCTTCTATTATTATATTGTTTATTTTCTCTGCTCCTTGTGAACCTCCTATAACTAAGATAGTTGGCAGTTTTGGATCAAATTTAAAGAATTCATAAGCGCCTCGTGGGTCTCCGTGGAGTATTTCCTTGCGTATTGGCTGACCAGTCAAAGCAGTCTTTTCTTTGGGCATATATTCTCCAGCTTCTGGCCAAGAAACTGCTACTCTCTTTGCGAATTTAGCTGTCCATAAGTTCAATCTTCCTGGATATGAATCAGATTCGTGTACAATAACAGGAATTCGGAGTAATTTTGCAGCAAATACAGCTGGAAAGGCTGCATATCCACCTTTGGAAATAATAACATCAGGATATATGAAGAACATACTTATAAGTCCAAAGAATGAACCTGTAATGGTCTTGAAAATATCAAAAAAGTTCTTTATAGAGAAGTAAATACGCATTTTACCAGCTGGAATCTGAATGAAAGTTATACTATTCTCATACAGCATACGTTTATCATAAGGCTTGTCAGCCATATAATATAGTTTTAGGTCTACTATCTTGTTCTTGTCACCTAGTTCGACTAGCTTCTCCGCAATAGCAATCAGCGGATAGAAATGCCCACCTGTACCTCCTCCTGTTAACATTATTTTCATAGTTATATTATATCCCATTTTTAAATAATTTTCTAGTTTAAAAAACCGACTACTTATTAGTAGTCGGTTTATCGTCTTTTTTTTGGAATTTTATTCCGATACAGTTTTCTTAACTAAAAGGTTCTGATCAAGATTTATTTTTCCCGAAGGTGAAGGAGTATCTTCCTTGCTTTTTTTGAGTTTTTTCTCAGAAAGTTTTTTAATTTTCCCTCCTTCGCAGCTGCGAAGATCAAAGTCATTTCTCAAAATAGGCTGGTTGGTTTTTTCGTTCAATCCTTTTGGTTGAATATAAACATGGAAGCATCCATTTATGTGTCTCATAAATGCTGTCGCCATACCAGTAAAACCACTAGCTGAATGAGTTACGATTGATCCAAGAATTTCATCCGGAACCTCTACTGTTTCAAAGTCTTCTTTTTTAACAATAAGTCTTTCTTTTTCAAACATAAGACTAGATACTGGTTGACCATCGTCACCAAGAGCTTTAGGTTGAAAAATATATATAATATTTCCCGCCATGTTGTAAGCCCAATGGGTTAATGTTCCATTTAATTCTGTTGCTTTGTCTTGACAGTAGGTCCCTAACTTGATTACTTTAATTCTTTTCATTTCTCTATTTTTTAGTTATTAAATTGTTTTGTATTTACATTTAAGTACATTAAATCATATAAATACAAAAATGTCAATCCTTATCTCCCCATTTACACATATGCGCCATGGCTGATATATGTAAATCAATAATCTTATAGTGATTTATTGATTTTTGGTTTTAAAATTATAAGATTTTTCTAATTTGAATGTTTTAAGATTATTACCGATTTTGATTTCTTTTATATAGGTTAAAAAATCCTTTGGGAGCGGTGATGGTCCAACCCAAACACTTTTCTGTATCATAATATATCCAAATTTTTTCAGATTTCGACGGAGCCAATCCCTCTCCTTTTTTCGTTCATTCGGTATATCATACATCAGTATTAGATTCTTAGGAGAATCTTTCTCAAAAGGAGAACTGAAGGTATTATAGTAAAAATCTCTTTTTCTGTCTTTTTTCTTAATACGAGTTTTGTTTTTAATAAGGAAAAGTGGAATACCAAAAGAATTTACCTTTACGCCTTTATAATAATAGAATTTTTTAGCAAAATTATCCCCTTCCGATTCGTTCATATCCTTAAGTGTATCACTTACTCACATATACGCCATGGCGTATATGTGTAAAAAGTTGATAACTTTATTACTGAGATTTTTAAAAATAAAAAAACCAGTCATTTAATATATGACTGGTTTTTGATTTACTTTTTATTTCCTCTCGATGCTTTCTTATATAATACCTTTTTAGGAGTAATATTCACTCCTTTTATTCTATGAGAGTCAAATCTTTGTCGGTAATTATAATCAGCATGTTTACTCCTTATGGAAGGAAGAATAATATCATTAGCAATATCAATTAATATGGTTTTTTCAAAAGAAAGTCTTTCTATCTCTATATCTCTCATTTGATTTGATGTTATTTCCATAATCATTGGTACTGTATAGTGAATAATTTGAAAATCGAAATGTTTTATTATTTGTTTTTCAATTTCCATTCTGTTATTATCAGCTGATCCAATAAGAAAAATTTTTCTTTCCGGTTTTTCCAATACTAAAAATATTTCCATCTTTTATAGGTTTAAATTGTTTATCTCCACTACTTTTTTAAAGGGGCAGAAATAAACAATCTAAATTTTGAAGAAAAATTTCAAGGAATAAAATCTTACCTACATAATAGCATATTTTATAAGATAAGTCAATTTATTTCTATTTTTAATAAAAAATAAAACACCGATTATAATCGGTGTTTTTAATTATACATAATAATAGTGTAGGTATTAGACATTAATCTTCAAAGCATCTGATGCCTCGCTTGCCATAATATAAGCATTGCTTATCATTTGAAATAATACAGCCGCTTCTTTTTTTGTAGCATGTACAAAGAGGAATTCCCTGTCTTCTTTTATAAGTTTTTGAGTCGCATCCTCTATTATTTCCGGTGTTTCAGTATCGATGGCCTCCTTTAATTTTGAGAGTAAGGTAATTACTTTTTCACTCTCAAACCCGAATTCTTTTGCATAAAGATTGATCTTTTCAACCTGAAGTAAAAAGAATTTTTTCCATTCAGTAAATTCTTCTATCATAAACTATGTATTAAATTATTATTTTAAATGTTTATTTTCTACTATACTACCACTACATTATAAAAAGTCAATATTACACATATACGCCATGGCGTATATGTGTAAATTAATGAATGGTTATGAAAAAGATTTATTTATAGATTGAGCTATAAGGCTTTCTTCTGATATTGGGAGATATTAAGAATTATACCCATAAGACCCATAGAGAGGAGCAATGCTGTACCTCCGTGAGATATGAAGACGAGTGGAACCCCAGTCAAAGGGAATACTCCGACAATAGACGCAATGTTCATAAATGATTGCGATATAATAATTGTAATAATACCCATAACTAATAATTTGGAGAATGGATCAGGCGCATAATAAGCGATCCTATATCCTCTCATTGTGAAAACTACAAATAAAATTATAAGGAATACACTTCCTATAAATCCAAATTCCTCACCTACCACTGCAAAGATAGAGTCTCCTTGTGGTTCAGGTAAGTAATTAAATTTCTGGATACTTTGTCCTAATCCCCTACCGAAGACCCCACCAGAACCTATAGCGATGAGTGATTGCTGAAGTTGATATGAAGATCCACTACTGTCCTGGCTTGGGTTTATAAAAGTATTTACTCTTTCCATCAGGTAAGGTTTGAAAAATACTAAAACTCCAAAACCGACCAACATTATACCGATCATTCCAAATATATATTTGAGAGGGACTCCTGATACAAAAAGCATTGTTGTGGCTGTAATGGCCATAAGTATTATACTTTTTGTGTCTGGTTGTTTTAATAAAACAGCCGCTATTACTCCTAGTAATACAACAAGAGGTAAGATACTAAATCTGACATCTTTTACTCTATTTTTAGCCCAAGAAAGCCAGGCTGCAAAATAAATAATAAATCCAATTTTTAAAAATTCTACTGGTTGAAATGAATATCCAAAAATATCTATCCATCTTCTGGCGCCACCATGAGCCATACCAACTCCTGGTATGAATACGAGTGTTGTTAATAATATAGATGCTATGAATAAAGGTAATGAATATTGTCTCCAAAATTTAAAAGGGATTTTAAATCCTATAATGAAAGCTATAATTCCCCCACCTAGTCCAAAAATTAATTGATTAAAAATGACACCATAAAATTTGGTCTCATTTTTTGTAAGGATACCTAGTGAGGCAGAAGTAAACATTACTACTCCTATAACAAGAAGAGAAATTATGATAGTTAAGAATATTTTATCAATGCCATGTTTTTTCATTTAGTATTTAAAGTAAATAGAATGTTTAACTAATAAGATAAATAATAACACCCAAGACAGAAGTCATAACTCCGACAATCCAGTAACGCATTGTTATCTTTGCTCTTGACCATCCAAGCGCTTCAAAGTGATGATGAAGTGGTGCAAAAAGGAAAACTTTCTTACCATTACGAAGTTTCTTTGAACCTATTTGTATAACATCTGAAAGTGCTGTAATGAAAAGTGGAAATGCGATTATCGGTAATAAGAGAACTGTATCTGTAAGAAATGCGATAACAGAGAGGGTTACCGTAAGCCCTATCATCCCCGTTTCTCCCATATAGAAACGTGCAGGAGGGATATTGAACCAAAGGAAAGCAAGTATCGCTCCTGTGATCACTCCACATAAGGCAGATAAATCTATTTGATTATTGAAGAAGGCTATTAAAGTATAAGAAGCAAATATGGAAGCTAAAACTCCTCCTGATAATCCATCAACTCCATCTATAACACTAGATGACCAGAGTCCCAACATTACAATTATAAAAAATGGGATGAATAAAAGTCCTAGATTTATAAATCCAAACCAAGGAATATATAATTCGGTAACACCTAATTTAAAGTAAAACCATAGTGCTATTATTAATCCAAGTAATAAAATTATTCCTATTTTAAGATAACGAAGAATTATCGGGTCTTTCGTCCATTTACCCTTACCGAATATTTGAATAAAATCATCCCACAATCCTATGAGAGATGCTGTAATAAGTGTAAATAAGGGTAATAATGTTTGATTACGACTAATAAAATATAATTTATTAGTTAGAATATTATTAAAAGAAGCATCTATAATCCAAAGCATGAATAGTGTTATCAATACTGCAATCCAGATGATCATTCCCCCCGTACGAGGTGTAGAGAGTTCTGATTTCTCATCGTGGATTTTATCAAAACCAGCTTTTTTCTCATCAGGTATATTTTCCTTACGAGAAACTCTTCGCCACATTTTATATTTAAAGAAATAGTGAGTAGCTACAGGTGTAAGTGAAATACCAATGATAAAACTTATGATTGCCGGTAAAAATATTTTAATTGAATTACTCATTGTTTTCTTTTTGATTTAATACTTCTTGTAATTCATTCGTTACTTTTTCGTAATTAGGGAGTTCTAATACTGAAGTGACTCCCATATATGATAATGTATCGAATGTGGGACGGTAAAGTATCCTACGACTGTCTTTACTATCTGTAGTTTTTTCTATTAATCCTCTTACTAGTAAATTTCGAATAATAAAACTAGAATTTACACCTCTTATATAATCCACTTCACTTCTGGTAACTCCTCCTTTATATAGAATGATGGACAGTGTTTCTAGTGTTGCCTTTGAGAGCTCTTTAGTTATTTCTTCTTTTCTGATTGACTCTATTAGTGGGCTTAACTCTCTCGATATTCCTAGAACAACGGAACCATCTTTCTTAACTAGAACTAAACCTCTACCCAGCAAGCTCTGTTCCAATTTTATTAATGCATTCTCTATTTCTTCTGTTGTTGTGTTTAAAAGCTCTGCGAGCTTCTTCACCTCGACATCTTCTCCTTTGTAAAAGAGTAAACCTTCTATTTTTGATTCTAAATTTATTTCTGTATCCATATGATTTATGATGACTCTATACAAACTAGTTAATAATTTCTTGTTTATTAATTTCAATATCACCGAAAGAAACATTCTGCATAACATCTATGATTCCCTCTCTGACTAATTCTAACATAGCTAAGAATGAAACGATAACATGAACTTTGGCTTCTTCTACATTACTAGCCTCATGACTTCTCGAGAATTCTTTAAAGGAAAGATTCATTGCTGTTTGTATTCTCTCTGTTAAGCTATTTATAACTTCATCTATATTTATAATTTTCTTTACTTCTATTTCTGGTAATTTTTCTTGCTTCTTAGGTACATGAGCTAGGACTTCGAGTATAGATTTTTCCATGTTTTCAATTTTGATAAGTGGGTCAGGTGAGAATAATGGTTCACTCCAATCTCTCTCTTCTGGCATGAAGATAATCTTGGTGCCAAAAGAAGTGCTGACTTCCAAGCTGGCATTTTTAATTATGTTGTAGAGTTTAAGTCTCTTCTCTAAGTCTACTATCTTCTCTTCCTCGTCTTCTGTTAGTGCGATGTTTGGTAATAAAGATTTTGATTTGATAAGTATCAGAGTGGCAGCGATAAGTACAAAGTAAGATATATCAGATATCTGTTTGCTGTTATTTACATCCGAGTCCGATATTGATTTAATATAAGTAATATAGTCATTCGTAACTTCTGCGAGAGATATTTCATTTACGAAAAGTTTCCTTTGCTCTATAAGTGAAAGCAATAAATCCAGAGGACCTTCAAATACACCTGTGCGAACTTTATAAGTATTAGTGGTGATATTTTCTTCTGTATTTATTTCTTCAGACATTTTTATATTCTACTCAATTTTTATAAATTTTACCAGAATTTTGTTAGTTTTTTAAAGATATTTTACCTATTGACAAAATATCTAAATATGCTAATATAGCAAGGAAATCATGTATATATAACAATCAATCAAAAAAAAGAGAAAAATGGAGACAAAAAAGTTTGATGAGCTAAAGCTCGTTATATTGAAATCACAAAATTCGGAAATTTTTAACCCAACAGAAGAAGAACGAGAATTCACAGACCTTCTTAAAAGTGTTAATCTTTCTATAAAAACAGTTGCTGGAAGAAAAAAGATTGTTTGGAATTTGTTGAACAGAACGACGCTTGCTTGTTCTCTGGATAAAGATTCTATTTATTTTAGTAAAACAAGAACAGCAACGTTTGATGGATCAAATCGTTTGCATGTGCACGATAAACGAAATAATATCTCCCCTATAATTAAGAGGAAGATAGATGAAGGAGTCTCAACTCTGAAACAAGTATTCTTGTTGTTTGATTCCGAGATGGAGAATCATTTCAAATGAAGTCTCTATCTGATTAATAAAAAGCCTAAGATGATTATCATCTTAGGCTTTTCTATTACCTATTTTACTTTTTAGGTAGACTTAAACTTATATGCAATTCCTTTAGTTGTTTATCGGATACAGGTGAAGGAGATTCCATCATTAGATCCTTACCCTCTCCTGTTTTAGGGAATGCTATCACCTCTCTGATGTTCGGCTCATTCTCTAAAAGCATCATAAGTCTATCGAAGCCCCAAGCTATTCCTCCATGTGGAGGTGTACCTGATTGGAAAGCAGAAAGCATATGGCCAAAGTTACGATCGATATCTTCTTCTTTGTGTCCGATAATACTTAGAACTTTCTTTAATGTTTCAGCTTGATGAGCTCTTATACTTCCACCTCCTATCTCATAACCATTGAGAGTTATATCGTATTGAGTTGTTATAATATCACCGATATTGGTACCAGAGAGAAGAAAATCCTTGTGCTCTTTTATTGGTTCTGAGAATGGATTGTGTGTGAATGTCCATTCACCTTCTGTGTCAGGATTATCTGACACATCTGTTCTCTCAAAGAAAGGAAAATCTACAACCCAAGAGAAAGCGAGTAGGTTTGGATCATTCTTGTCTGTTCGTAAATCAGGGCGATCATTTCCGTATTTCTCGATCGCATCTTTATAAGATATTCTAGGAAATGGAATTTCTTGTATTTTCTTTTCTGGATATAGACTTGTTACTAGTTCGATTAGAAGCTTTTCATTTACAGCCATCACATCTTCTCTTTCAACGAAAGACATCTCCATGTCTACCTGAGTAAATTCTGGTTGACGATCACCACGAGTATCTTCATCTCTCATACAACGAGCTATTTGGAAATATTTCTCCATACCAGAAGCCATGAGAAGCTGTTTGTATTGTTGAGGTGATTGAGGTAATGCATAGAAATTACCAGGATAAAGTCTAGACGGTACTACGTAGTCACGAGCTCCTTCTGGAGTAGATTTGGTAAGAATAGGTGTTTCTATTTCGATAAAGTTTTCTTTATCAAGGAAATCACGAACAAATTTGGCTACGTGGTGACGATTACGAATATTCTTCTGCATACGAGGTCTGCGTAAATCTAGATATCTATATTGTAATCTGTTTTCCTCCCCTACTTCCTTACCGTCTGTTGTTACATCAAAATTTGGAGTTAGAGCTTGGTTTAGTACTTCGATATTTGTTATCTCAAGTTCTATATCGCCATTGAGTACGCCCTCTTTGATATTTCTCTCAGGTCTTTTGTTCACAATTCCATTTATTCTAAGAACCCACTCTGTACGAACATCCTTAACAGCATCCATTGCTTCGATGTGATTTGGTAGAACTACACATTGAACTACGCCCGTCATATCTCTCATATCCATAAAAACAAGCTTGCCTTGATCACGACGAACATTAACCCACCCAGCGATAGTAACTTCTTCCCCTATAAAATTCTTTAGATTCTTTATATAAATACGATTCATAAAATTGATTTTGTGTAATAATTAGATGCTTATTAATAATAAATTTAAACTTATAATGTTCTACTCAGCTTGTCTACCGCGTGTCCAAAAATAAAAGTTAAAACTACAAGTATCCAATAGAATGGAGCAAATGCAAAATAAATTATTTTATCTTTTTTCCACATTGGCAAATACCATTTCTGAACATTCATAAAGAGTATTGTGAGAGGAACATTAATTAAATTTAATAATAAAACAATGAATGATATAAGATATTTCATATATTTATTAAATATTTACACCCACATTATCTCTAATAATTTTCATTTTCTTCTCAATGTTCTTTCGAGCCTTGTTTTTACCTTCTTCTAGTATTTTCTTTACTTTGTCTGTATCCTTCTCATACTCCCTTCTCTTTTCTCTCATGGGATTTATAAAAGATATTATTTCATTTAGGAGCATTTCTTTAGATTCCTTGTATCCGAGCCCACCATCTTCGTATCTCTTCTTGAGTGAATTTAATTCTTCACCTTTTAAGAAAAGTTTATGAATTTTGAAGATGTTACAAGTTTCAGGGTCTTTCTTCTCTTCTGGGGATTTGGAATCAGTCACTATACACATAACCGCCTTTTTGATTTCTTCATCAGTTCCAAAAAGTGGGATTGTGTTCTTGTAACTCTTAGACATCTTTCTCCCATCTGTTCCAGGAACGATAGCTACTTCTTTCATTATCATGGCTTCTGGTATTTTAAAAGTTTCTCCGTATATGTTATTAAACTTTTGTGCCGTGTCTCTGGCGTATTCTATATGTTGTTTCTGATCTGCTCCGACTGGTACGACATCCGCGTCTGATATTAGAATATCAGCAGCCATAAGTATAGGATAATCAAATAGACCGACTGTTACTTCTTTGGCTTTCATACTAGCATCTTTATAAGTAGTAGCTCTCTCTAAGTAAGGCATAGTGGTTATGCAGTTAAAATACCAAGCAAGTTCTGCTACTTCTGGAATGTCTGATTGTTTGAATAGACAAACCTTGGCAGGATCTAATCCACAGGCTAAGTAATCCATAGTTACATTTAGTATATACTCTGACAGCTTGCTTTTATCTTGAACTGTCGTTATTGCGTGTAAATCAGCAATAAAGATAGAAGAATCATACTCTTCCTGTAAATCCACAAACTGTTTTATGGCACCGAAATAGTTACCTATATGCATAGTGCCTGATGGTTGTATTCCTGACAATAAACGCTTTTTCATATAACCCTATAATACCAAATATACGAAAGTTTTGCACATTTTACCCACATGTTTATTAGAAAAGTCAATTTTACAATAATTTACAATTTAAGTAGAATAGAAACTATGGCTTCACAAAAAACAAATTTAAGAGTTCCCCCTCAGAGTATGGATTCTGAGAAAGCAATCCTCGGTTCCATCATGCTTCGTCCTGGAGCAATTCATGAGATTAATGATCTGATAGAACCAGATACTTTCTATGCTTCAAAACATAAGGAAATTTACAAGATAATGATTGAACTTTCTAGTAAGGGTGAACCGATAGATATAATTTCCGTATCTCATAAATTAAAAGAAAGAGGTATGTCTGATTCTGTCGGAGGCACTAGCTATCTAAGTGAACTTACAAATTCAGTTCCTGCTTCTACAAATATTAAACATTATGCGAATATTGTTTTCCAGAAAAGTGTGTTAAGGAAAGTTATAGATTCTGGTGATTATATTTCTGAGCTTGGATTTAAAGATGATATAGAAGACGTCTTAGAAATTCTAGATCAAGCAGAGAAGAAAGTCATGGGTATAAATAGTAATACTTCTGGGCACAAATTTTCTTCATTAAAAGAAAGTTTACCTGAAGCTTGGGAAAGATTAGAGAAATTACACGATAACAAGGGTGAGCTCCGTGGAGTCCCTACTGGGTTTAGAGATCTGGATAGCTACCTCTCTGGTCTTCAAAAATCAGATTTGATTATTCTAGCAGCTCGTCCTTCTATGGGTAAGACAACCTTTGCTCTTGATATCGCTCGTCAGGCTGCTCTTAATCATGGTACTCCTACCGTTATCTTCTCTCTAGAAATGAGTACGCAACAGTTAGTAGATAGAATGCTCGCAGCCGAATCCAAGGTAAATGCTTGGAGTTTGCGCACAGGTAACCTGTCTTCCGAAGGTGAATTCTCAAAGATTCGTGATTCTCTAGATAGGCTTTCCAAAGCTCCTATCTTTATCGATGATATGGCTGGTAACTCTATGATCCGTATGCGTTCCATTTGTCGTCGTATTAAAGCTGAGCATGGTATAGGACTGATAATTGTCGACTATTTACAGCTTATGTCCGCATCAAAGAATTATGATAATATGGTTAACCAAGTTACTGAAATTTCTAGATCGTTAAAGGGATTAGCTAAGGAATTTGATGTGCCTGTTATTGCATTGTCACAGCTTTCTCGTGCGGTTGAATCACGTGGTGGCAGACCAAGACTCTCCGACCTTCGTGACTCTGGTTCTATCGAGCAGGATGCCGATATAGTTATGTTTATTCATCGTGAAGATAAAGGTAAGGATGAAAGTGAAAAGACAAATATAGCAGAAATACTTATTGAAAAGCACAGAAATGGACCAGTCGGTAAGGTTGATCTATACTTTGATGAGAAATCTACAACATTCATGTCTATTGAGAAGTCTAGTCTGAATGATTTCTCTTCTTCTTCAAATGCAGGAAGTAAATTAGATGAATTTTAAAAAATATGGATCATATAGAAAAATTAGCACAAAAGTTTAAAGAGTTCCCCGGTATAGGAGAAAGGCAAGCTAAAAGGTTTGTCTATTTCCTTTTACACAAGAATCCTTCTTATGTGAAGGAGCTTGGTGATGCTATTCTAGAGATTAAAAATGAAATTAGACAATGCCCTCTGTGTTTTCTGTTTTTTCAGAATAATATTATGAATAATTTAACAATTTGTGATAATTGTGGAAATCCAAAGGCTGACAAGACTTCCCTTCTGATAGTTGAAAAAGATGCTGATCTTGAATCAATAAAGAGAAGTAAAACTTATAATGGAATGTATTTTATCTTAGGAGGTCTTGTCCCGATAGTTACCAAAGACACTCCAAGTTTTGTTCGAATAAAAGAATTAATTAAAACAGTAGAAGAACGAATTAAAAATGTTACTTCAGAAAATAATAAATTAAAAGAAATAATAATAGCTCTTTCTCTGAACCCTCAGGGCGAGCACACTGATATGTATATACGAGAAATGCTAATGCCGATACAGAAATCTTCCGGTATCAACATAGTCTCTCTTGGTCGTGGTCTTTCCACGGGTACAGAACTAGAATATTCTGATAGTGAGACAATAAAAAATGCCCTAAGGAATAGGGCATGATTTAATCTCTCGTTTTAATCCTCACCTAAGTTTTGGAAATTTGTGTTACTTAGTTTGGATTTCTCTCTTCTCTTTTTTCCGCCTTTTATAATTATTACTATTATCATTCTTATAAACAAATATGATACTATTAATAAAAATAAGAAAACAGGAACATATCCATAATCAATTCGATAATTAGAGCAAATTTGATTATAAATAATTGAGATAGAATCTTCTGCGACAGCTAAGTCTCTAATTATATCAGTTTCCTTGATTAAGAAGAGACAGTAACTTTCAGTTTTTACGGAATCTGGTATCGGAGCATAGCCTTCATTCATCAAAATATTAGCAACAGAATCATTCATGTAGATTCTAGCCTCCTCTTTGACAAAATAATTAGCCACCGTATCAAATTTGAAATTTTTCTGATAATTTCCATTAGGAAGAACTTCCTTAGATTCTGATACTTTTACCCATATAAGGGTGCTTTTATCTCCAGACAGAACAGTTCTATGAGAAGTCGTGACTTCTGCATAAGCAGAAACACCTACCATAATGCCTAGCATTAGTAGGACTAAAAATCTCTTTTTCATTTTTCTCAATTTTTCTAAACTATATCACAAGTTAAAAATATGTCAAAATAAAAACCCTGGATTAATCCAGGGTTTTTATTTTGAGTATTTATTTAATTGCTGAAATCTTGACTTCTATATAAGGCTGACGGTGACCATTTCTCTTTAAATATCGGCTTTTTTGCTTGTATTTAACTACGATAACTGTTTTGCCTTTGCCTGCTTTTTGGAATAATGACTCTACTTTGGCACCAATAATATAAGGAGTTCCTATTGTCGTATCTACCCCATTATCTACTAATAATACCTTGTCGAAAACTATCTTATCTCCTAGTGTGTATTCCCCGTCTATCTTTTCAATCTTAAGAACATCACCTACAGATACCTTGTACTGTTTTCCTCCTGTTTCTATCACAGCAAATTCTGTGTTTTCTACTTTTACCTTTTTAGTTGTTGTTTTAGCTGTTGCCATATATTATTTATTCTCTGGGAAGCCTATAAAATTAAAAGATTTCCACAGCCCATATAATACACAAAAACTTGGAAAAATGCAAGTCTTTGATGTATAATGATAAATATATGATATCAAAATACACTTATAAGGGTTTAACATGGATAGATTTAGAATCTCCAACAGAGGAAGAAGTAGCACATGTAATGGAAAGTCACTCGATCCCAGTTCTAGTGGGTCAAGAGATGAAGAACAAAAGTCTCCACTCTAAGGTAGATTTATATCCTAATTTTATTTACTTGATTTTACATTTTCCTCAGGTGTCTCATAATTTAAGTCGAGGAGAAGAGAAAGAGATAGACTTTATCGTAGGCAATGATTTTATTATAACTACTCACTATGAATTTATAGATTCACTTCATGAATTTTCTAAAACGTTTGAAGTAGATGCTATTCTAGAAAAGAAAATGGATGTAGACCATGCTGGATTCCTGTTCTTCCACTTATTGAAAAGTTTATACGTACATTCAAGATTCCAACTCAATGACGTTAACCTAATATTAAAAGATACTGAGAGGAAAATATTTGAAGGAACTGAAGGCAATATGGTTGTAAAAATTTCAAATATTAACAGAACTCTTTTGGACTTCAGACAGGCACTTAGATTCCACAGAGAAGTTCTCGATTCTTTTGATTTAGCAGCCAAGCAATTCTTCGGACCAAAATTCGGATATTATATATCCTCTATTATAAGTGAGTACAATAAAACTCAAGCGATTCTGGATAGTCACAAAGAAATACTTGATGACCTTCGTGTTACAAATGACTCATTGCTCGCAAATAAAACAAAAGAAACAATGAAGATGCTCACTATTATTACTTTCCTAATATCCCCTATTAGTGTTATTTCAAACATCTTTGTTATTAATGCTAATTTTTTGGGAATTAAAGATCCATCTCCTTATTATGTAGTTCTTGGTCTTATGTTTATTACCAGTTTCCTAGCCTTTATGTATATAAAATTTAAAAAATGGCTTTAATCTTACATAATACACTTACTAAAAAGGACGAAGAATTTAAACCAATCAAAAAAGGCGAAGTTGGTTTGTATACTTGTGGGCCTACTGTTTATAATTACCCTCATATAGGTAATTATAGAGCTTACATTTTCGGTGATATCCTTAAAAGGTCTTTACTATACCTGGGTTATAAAGTAAATCATGTAATGAATATAACAGACATAGATGATAAGACTATTCGTGACTCTCAAATACAAGGAAAGACATTAAAAGAATTTACATCTTTTTATACAGAAGAATTTTTCAAAGATAGAGATTTGTTAAATATTTTACCAGCAAATTCTTATCCTAAGGCCACAAATTATATAAAAGAAATGGTTGAGATTATAGAGAAACTGCAAGAGAAAGGTTTTGCTTATAAAAGCGAAGATGGTTCTGTCTATTTTGATATTAAAAAAGATAAAGAATATGGGAAATTATCAGGATTAGACATATCAAAGCTTAAGGAAAACGCAAAAGGAAGACTTAATACCGATGAATATGATAAAGATAATGCTTTTGACTTTGCTCTTTGGAAAGCATGGGATGAGAAAGATGGTGACGTGTATTGGGATCCTAAAGAATTGCTCGGGCGAGATACTTCTTTGGGTAAGGGGCGTCCTGGTTGGCATATAGAATGTTCTGCCATGAGTAATTCTCTACTAGGGGAAACCTTTGATATACATACAGGAGGAGTTGATAATATATTCCCTCATCATGAGAATGAGATAGCTCAATCAGAATGCTCTAGTGGTAAAACTTTTGCAAATTACTTTTTACATAATGAACATCTTCTCGTCGATGGACAAAAGATGTCAAAATCTCTGGGTAATTTTTATACACTAGATGATTTAATCAAAAAAAGTATAGACCCGATAGCTTTCAGGTACTGGATATATACTTCACAGTATGGAACTAAAACAAATTTTACGATAGATGCAGTTTCAGGTTGTGAGACGGCTTTAAAACGATTAAGAGAATTTTATCTTAATTTAGGAAATGATATTGGTATAATAAATAATGAATATAAAGATAAAATAATAGAAGCCATAGACAATAACTTGGATACTCCCAAAGCCATTACTATACTTTGGGATTTAGTAAAAGATTCTAATGTAAATAACGCTGATAAAAAAGCTACCTTACTTGATCTTGATAATATTTTTGGATTTGGGTTAGCTTTAATTAAAGATGAGGTAATACCAGAAGATATTTTAAAACTGGTTAGAGAAAGAGAGGAAGTAAGATTAAATAAAAATTGGGCTAAAAGTGATGAACTAAGAGACCAGATAAAATCTCTGGGTTATGAAGTAAAAGACACAGAAGAAGGAACAAAATTATCTATTCTATAGCTTTTAATTCTATAATAAATGTTGAACCTTTTCCTTCTCCTTCTGATTCAGCCCATACAAAACCATGATGGGCTTCTATTATTTCTTTTACAAGATATAGACCTAGTCCAGATCCAGAGCTATTTACTTTAGAACCTTCCCCTCTTACAAATTTCTGGAATAAATTCTTCTTAGATTCTTCTGATATACCCATTCCAGTATCTTTCACAGATAGAACAACCTTACCATCCACTCTTTTAAGATTTACATTAATACCACCAGATGAGGTGTATTTAATAGAATTATCTATAAGGTTTAATATTACCTGACGGATTTTCTCTTTGTCTGCTATTATTATGTAATTATCATCTATATTTGAAGTAAAATTTAGATTTAATTTCTTTTCTTTGGCATTTATCGATAGATTATCTACCATTTCTTTAGCAAGTTCTGCTAAGTCAAAAGCATTCATCTCGTATTTCATACCTCCTTGTTCAATTTTAGATACATTTAACAACTCTTCTACTACTCTTGTGAGACTTTTGCTGGATTTGTAAACCTTATCTATTGTTTCTTTTACTTCTGGTTTTACTTCTCCATAATCTCCTTCAAGTATCATTGAGGTATAACCAGAAATAGCAGTTAGGGGGCTTCGAAGCTGATGAGATGCAAGTGAAAGGAATTCGGTCTTAAGCCTGTCTAAATCTTTTAGCTTATCATTCGCAAGTTCTCGATTAAAGTTTGATTCCTCAAGACGCATTTTTGATTTCTCGAGTTGCTCTGAGAGTATTTCAATATGTCTTCTTTGGTCCGATTCTTTTTTAAGGTTTCCAAATAAGATATAACTTAAGGCCAAAGACAATAAGATAGTAACTCCTGTTAGTAATTTATTCGTAGTTCCTGTTACAAACATAAGCTGGGAGGTCGTAAGAATTATGAATCCAAAAACAATAAAATAAGTACTGATTATCTTAATATTAAAGATATCAAGACTAAAAATACTGTAAGTAATTGCCATTAAAAATGCTGGAATTATAAACAAAGCATAAAGATTTAATTCATAGTATGAAGTTACAGCTGACAAGTATGATGTGACTCCAAATACTGAAAGGAATAAGAACATGGAACTGAGAACTATTACTGTCGCCTTTTTATTCTCCTTTGCTTTTTTAAATATAGTAATTATTATAAAAATAAATATCGCTAAAACAACTACTATCTCTAGGTAAAATCTGTAATCCAATAATAAACTATTATTTATAGCTTCACAGACTGGATAATAAAATTCTAATACGGAATTACCAGTAATCGTTATTATTAAGGGCAATAATGTTGCGAGAAATAATACTGATTTAAATAATATAGAAATATCTTTCTTTTTTACAAAAACAATAACAAAATAAAGACCCAGTATATACATTACTGTTTCTATGTAATCTACAGGAGCCCAAAATGAATATATTAGATAATAATTATTAGAAACCCATGTTATCAAATCTGCTGTTAACCAGAAACAGAATGATATAGAAAAAGCTAAGAATATCTTTGAAAGTATATTTCTAGGTGCTTTAAGGAAGACTAAAATAGAAAGAAAAAGAGTGAAAAATATAGGTATTAGATGCGAATAATAGGCAATGTTCCTAGTGGAACTACCAATAGCTTCTAGATTTAAATAGCAAATATTTATTAGTGGGTTAAATTCAATCATATTAGTTTAAATTTTTAATAAAAGGTTTAATCTTTATACTGTGTGAATGCCAATGAACATCATTCTCTATTTCCACATCCATAGGAGGTATCGGTACTATTATTGGCTTTAATCCGGTTAATTCATGTACTTTTTTGAAAGCTGGTAATAGAATTTTTCTTGTGAAAGAACCTTCCTCCTCAAAGAATAAGAAATTTTCAAATAAAATTCCATGATATATAAACAAAAGCAACATATTGGCATAATACTCTATTGCACTATTACCATTTTCTTTTATCCACGATGAAGCATCCCAGAACAAAATATCATTTACATTATAATTATACACATTAAACAATTCTTTGTGTAGTTCTATAAGACTAATATTTTTAAAAGTATTAATATCTTTAATATTTTTACCATCACTTTTATTAAAATCAATTATAGTAAATTTCTCTTCTAGATAATAATTATCTTTTACGACTTTATCTTTATGTATTATTACTTGACCCAAGGAGTGTTTAAAGGGATTTTTAGATGTAAACTTATCAGAATGATATTCAAAAAAAATAGTTCGGAGTCCATTATCTTTAGTTAATTCAATAAACCATCTAGCCTCAAAATTCGGAGTGGCTATTTGTCTAAATAAAACGCCATTCATATCTATATTCCTCAATGGTTCTGGAACATTGTTATTTAAGAGTTTTTCTATTTTTTCTTTAAGTTTTTTATCTTTTTGTCTTTCTTCTAGTATTTTTACAGCTTCAGATAGTGTTGTATATACTGTTTTACAAAATAATTCTTTATTTGTTGTCGCTTCATCGTAATTGATATTTTTATCCATATTCTTGAACTATATTTGTGTTTCTTCTAATAATTCATTCTCTTTGTTATCTAAAGTATCTTCTACTTCTATGATATCTGAAGCCATAGAACAATCCTCCCCCATTTCTTCATCAAGATAACATTCTATTTTTTCACATTCAATTCCTCCATTTTCGCATAAAGAAGAGCAATCTTCATCGGGGCAATATTGGAAATCTCTTGCATTTAATGTATATCTCTTAAAATCTGATAATCCATTTAGAGGGCAATCATCTGGATTAGAACAGTCTCTTTGAATACATTGTTCTTTGTTTATATCGCAAGGAACTTCTATTGTAATGTTAAAATCCTTTTTAATATAAAAATAATAAAAGCAACTACCAATAGTAACTAAAAATAAAAATATATTTATTATGGTTAATAATGTTAAAAATTTCTTCGATTTTTCTTTTTCCATATTTCTATATAATACCATAAAATAGTTTTATTAATTAAATAAAAACAAACTCCCTATTATTATCACAGCTATTGCGATAAATTTTGGTATTAATACTCTGCGCTCTATATTCTCAGTAATTATTTTCGGGAAAAATTTAGTAACGAATATTACTAGGAAAAGAAGGATTACTGGCTGGAAGCTTCCTACTAAGTAAATCATAGAAACAGGGGCCAAAAGTAATGCAAAATTTGTAATAAGGTTACCGATAATAGAGCCTAATTCGTTTAGAATATTTAAAGAAAATATTAATTTACCAGAAGTTCTATTCATTTTTATAAAATCTTTACGATATCTAGGAACAAAAATGAGTATAAAGACACCAACAAGTCCTAATCCTAAATATTCCCAAAAAGAAGAAACCCAGAAATCCCCTTCTATTGTAACGTATTTAAAGATAACTCCGATAATAGCGACGAGAACACTTGCCCCTATCATATAGAGGGCGGGTTTTACCTTGATCCTCCTTTTCTCCCCTACAAAATCTATAGATATAAGTAAAACCCCGAAAATTGTAATGAGAGATCCTATGAGTTGATGACTCGTTAATGTTTCTCCTAGGAAGAAGTAGCCGAGCATATACCCCCAGATAGGAATAGTAAGAGTCCATGGGATAACGGCCGATATATCCTCTATCTCAAGTGCAAATAAATAAAGTATTATCCATCCAGCAGATAAAATTCCAGATATTAAAAGTAAAATCTTATCTATAAATGAAATACCAAAAACTCCATCTACAAAAATAATTATTCCTAAAGATACAAATAATCCTATCAAACTTGAAAAGAGAACAAGCCCCCCTGAGCTATTCTCTCCAGTGGAATACTTGCTAACCAGATATTTATCTACTATGTTTACCACCGCCCATAAGAATGGAGCTCCCAGTGCAATTAAAAACCAATTCATATATTTATGATCATATTAGATTATTTATGACTTTTTAGAGTGAGTAAACAAAGTTTGTAGAGTATCCTAGCTCCAACATTTCCATCCCATGTGTCATTTTCTTTGGGTGATACTTCGCAAAGATCAAAACCAATTATTTTTCTCTTTGATTCTAAGATTTTTTCAAAAAGAAATACCATTTCGTCTATAGAGAATCCTCCTGGAACAGGTGTACCTGTATGTGGTGATAGGTATGGAACAAGCCCATCTATATCAAAAGAGATATATACATTATTCGGTAACTTTTTTATAATCTCATCACACTTCTTAGACCAACTTATACCCTTAAACATGTCTTTTTTGATTTCATAGTCAGAAAAAACTACAATTTTCCCTTTTTCCTCCTTTACTATGTTATTCTCTATATCACTAATATCCCTTATTCCTACTTGAACCAGTTTAGATATATTTTTAATTTTTAATGCATTATAAAATATAGACGCATGAGAATAAGTAAGTCCCTCATACGCAGGGCGAAGATCGTTATGAGCATCTATATGAAGAATTCCAAAATCTTTATATTTCTCTGCTAGAGATTCTAGAAAACCAAGTGGAGTACTATGATCACCCCCTACTAGTCCGACTATTTTCCCTTCATCTAGAAGACTATCAGTAACTTCTTTTACTCGAGTATTTAAGTCCCGACAATCATTATTTATCTCTGTTTGTAATTCTTTATTTATGTTTTTATCAAAATAACCACTTAGATATTCTTCTACTTTTTTACAAATCTGCATATTTTCATAATACATATCTGTGGGTATATCTTGCATTGCAATCCCCCTCTTCCAACCATCTGGATACAATGGATCATATAAATCTATCTGCTGAGAAGCATCGAGTATTGCCTTAGGCCCTTGTGATGAACCCTTACCGTAGGAGACAGTAGCCTCCCATGGAACAGGAATTAGTACCAGTTCGGATTCTTCTATGTTGAAAGGTAATCCGAAAATTCCATGATCAAATAAACCATTTTCATTTGCTTCAAAATCTTTTAATTTTTGTTCTAAAATTTGTTTTTTATTTTCCATGTTTTTCCAGCCTTGCTGGGAAAATTATAATATAAATTAATATTTAGTCAATTTTTATGATAATCTATTTTTAAAATCTTTATAACCAAATCTTTTTATTATTTTAATTTTACCTTTTTTATCCATTAAAGCAATACTTGGAAGATTTATTCCATTAAAAGTATTGTTCTTCACCATTGTATAAATCGCCATATTTAAGAATACTACTCTATCACCTATTAGAAGCTTTTTAGGGAAAGTATAGTCTCCTATCACATCTCCTGTGAGGCAACTTGGCCCTACGAGCTCATAAGCATGCTCATCTCCCTCATTTGGAGACGATTTAGCCCCTAAAATGGTCGGAATATAGGGCATTTCAAGTACATCAGGCATATGACAAGTCGGAGATATGTCTAGAACTGCTATATTCTTACCATTTCTCTTAATATCCACCACGCTTCCAACTAAAACTCCAGTATTTAAAGCTATAGCTTCTCCTGGCTCTAAATAAACTTGTAAATGTGGATATCTTATCTTGAATTCTCTTATTATCTTTTTAAGTAATTCCAAGTCGTAATCTTCTCTTGTTATGTGATGTCCTCCACCAAAGTTAACCCATTTAATTTTATCAAAGAATTTACTAAACTTTTCTTCAAAAACTTGGAGTGATCTTTCTAGCGCGTCAGCATTAAGTTCACAAAGATTATGGAAGTGAAGCCCTTCTATTCCATCTAAATTATATTCTTCGAAGTTCGCTCTTGTGACTCCAAACTGAGAATTCGGACGAGACGGGTCATACATTTCTATTTCAGATTCACTATGCTCTAGGTTCACACGAATTCCACAAGAAACCATGCCCCGTTGGAAGTAACCTTTCCTTCGGGGTTTCTTTTTAGATTTTTCAATTATTTTTTGAAAATGATTCCATTGTGAAAATGAATTAAAAATTAAATGATCAGAGTACTTTATATAATCTTTTATATTTTCATCTGTATAAGATGGCGAGAAAGTATGAACCTCCTTTCCAAATTCCTCAAATCCAAGTCTGGCTTCATTTACAGAGCTTGCTTCACTTCCAGCCAAGTACTTTTTCATTAAAGGGAAAGTCGCGAACATAGAGAAGCTCTTAAGGGCCACTAAGATTTTGCATCCAGTTTCTTTCTGTACTTCACTTAGAATTTTAAGGTTATCTTCCAGTTTGGAAACTGAAACCACATAACATGGAGTCTCCACTTTATTAAAATCTTTCATATTCCAACCTTTCTCACTAACCCAAGGTTCTACAAACGCTTCTCTACAATTTTTAGACATATTTGATTTTTGTTAATTAATTTTTAATATTTATTTTTTTACATTTTATCATTTTGCAAAATAACAAACTAATAAACCTCCTTTTGATAACACTTCTCGCAGTATACTATTTCTGGTCTATCTGGACTATAAGAGGTTCCAAATTCGTTTGTACAACCTTCTTTCATACATTTCCGATACCAGAGTCTATTGGGGCCACGAGATTTTATTCGCCTGTTGTACCTACATTCAGGGCATAATCTTGATAAAGGTATGTCTAATTTTTTATAAAATAAATACTCATTTTGTATTATTTTATAATTTTTATTACATGATTCACAAGCAAAAATTTCATCAGCGGTATTAAAATTAATTTCATTTATGCTTTCAGGAATTTCATTTATTTTCTTGGTTTCTTTTCCATAAGTTCCCCTTTCTGTATCTTCCCAATTGAATCCTTGTAATAAAGCTTCTTCTTTTGAAAGTGGAAATTGTTCAAATGCTGGAGTTTCATTATATCCAAAACAAGATAAATCCTTAGAAAAAAATTCTCCATATTCCCCTTTTTCTTTTAATTCACTTTTTATTTTATCTAAAATTTTTTCATACTCATCCTTACTGTATTGCTTATTTAAAATACAATAATTCTTTTTCCTAAGCCCTACACAACCAAAACAATTATTGGAATTAAAACAATACATAGAATATTCTACAAATGAGCAAGTCCAACAAACTGCTCCACACACAATATTGTTACTACTCAATGCACTATTTATAGAGTTATAGATCAGAGAAGTATTAATTCCCACAGTATCAGAATCCATAACATCTTTTGCATTACGTATTATATGAGCACCATATTTATTATCCTCAGCATCGTAACAATGAAAACATGATTTGCAGTTCTTTACATTCTTCATATATGAACCCGTAGAATTTAGAGCTTGTATTACTTCAGCAAATTTGCGAGGTTTTTTATTTAAAAATTCTTGATATTTTTCTCTGAAATTTTTAACTCCAGAATAAGTATTTAATTGTAATTCGTTTTTTATTTTTTCATATTCTTCTTTACTGTATGATTCATTAAAAATATAATTGCTTTTATTCCTCAAGTTTATACAGCCAATGCAATCCGTACAACCTCGGCAATCAGTTAAGAAATAACTTGTCGTACAATCATGACATCCTTTACTATATAAAAGCTGGTAAGAATTATAACAATCGTCACTTTCATAAGTAAGCTCACATTTTGAAGAAAAAGAAGTATCTACAACATCGCGACATTCCTGAATCCAATATGAATTTATAGAATTTTCATTATTCGATGATTCTACAATCATATAGCAATCTTTGTTATCAGCTGAAATATTTGTATACTCACTTCCAGGACTACGCATGTATATAAGAGAAACTTTCGGAACTTTTTTCCATAATTCTTTAAATTGTTCAAAGAATGGTTTTGTGGGATCATATTCTAATCCGAAATCTTCCCCTCCCCAATCATCTCCAAACCAACAATCATAACAATAAATTTCAAAAGGTTTATTGGAGGAATACATTGAAACAGTGTTGTCGCCACATTTATCACACTTTCTTTTATAAAAAGTTCTTTCATTACGGAAATTTAATCTGAGTTGAGCTCGACAATATGGACAAATTTTAGGTGAACAAACCCTCACTTTCTCATAAAATGAAAAATCATCTGGCTCTATAGTGAAGTCATTCTTGCAATTCTGACAGGTTTTGGTTTGTGATCGCGTGCTTGACATGGTATGTAGGTTTGGTATACTTGTTATATCTATATGAAAAGTACCTCCGTGGGTTCCGTCCCTAGGCGGTGCTTTTCGTTTTACCTAATAATTGCTTTAAATTATCAATAAAAATAATCTTTTCTTTAGCACTTTTTTTAAGAAGAATTGAACAAGTATCTTTATATGGACTCATAACAAATTCTAATTTATTAGTATCATATAAATGTCTAACAAGTGAATAAAAATCTCCATCACTTGAAACTATAACAGCTTTATTATATTTAGAATAATCCAACATTACCTGTAAAACTAAATCTGCATCAACATTTCCCTTTACTTCTCCTTTACTATTAAAAATTACTGGTTTATAAACTAAAACATATCCAGCTTTTTGTAAATATAAATACAATTCTTTATTTTCTGGAATAAATCCTATAAATACATAAGCAATATCAACCCCATATTTTTCAGTTAAATACACACGAAACTTTTTCCAATCAAGTTCCCAACCCAAATTCTTTATTCCAAGATGGAGATTTTGCGAATCTATAAAAGCATAATTGTTACTTTTTATTTTCATAATTTATAATAAAATTTACAAAAGGGGAAACAGATAAAACTGCTTAGTCTTTACAGGGCACAGTCCTCACGCACACTATTTTTTGCTGGTACCCAGACCACAGAATACTCGTAGTGCGATACTTTATTCCGCTCCCCCTTTTATAAACTTAGTTACATAATATCATATTTTAACTCTTAATAAAATCAAACAATATGTTACATTATAAATCATCGCCAAATCTCCCAGATAGAGGCAAGGCCTCTATCTGGGAGATTTGGTGTAATTAAATATTTAGTAATTCTTCTTTAACGCAGCGGGAATATCCTTAAGATTTTTGACTTGCCAAGTAAGGCCGGTTTTAGCCATTTCATCGAGGAATACTTTTGAATCAAATGATTCATCTTCTGTATTCTTCACCCCAATACCTCCCCATCTGCCGTCTAAGACAAGTTTAGCTAATGTTACTGTAGGAATAGCAGTTGTATAGCCGATAGCGTTACCACCAGTCTCTTTATAAGCCTCTTTATGATCACAGATATTATAAATATATACATTCTTATTCTTGCCACCCTTTTTACCAGTTATAATGTTTCCGATATTTGTCTTGCCGACATAACTACTATTGAAATCTTTTCCTTTTGGTAATATTTCTTTCAGAAATTTTACAGGCACAACTTTTGTACCGTTATAGTCTATCTCATCTATTCTTGTTAGTCCTACATTGTAAAGTACACGCAAGTAAGTCAGGTAATTCTTTGAGAATGTCATCCAAAAACGAATTCTCTTCAAACCTTTTATATGAGTAGGGATTGTCTCAAGCTCTTCGTGATACATAAGGTAAGGAGTGAACTTCCCTGCTTCAGGGAAATTAAATTCAAAGAAGGGAGCATCTTCATCGATAAGTTTGCCGCTTTCTTTCCATTTTTTATTCTCCCAGAATTTAATAGGAAGGATAAGCTCACGAAGATTGATCTCTGGATCAAAGTTCGGAGCAAATTTGATACTTTCATCTTTTGAACCACCATTACAATCAAGAATATCGATAGTATCTATCTGGTCGAAAAGATAGTCACGAGCATAAGCTGAGAAAATATTGGAAACTCCAGGATCAAATCCAGCACCGACAACAGCGAGCAATCCCTTCTTCTTAAAATCTGCATCTTTGGCTAGTTGCTTCTCATAAGAGAATCCATATTTATCTGGATGTTCATAACAAGCAGTATCTATATATCTGACTCCGTACTCTAGACAAGCATCCATCACAACCAAGTTATCATAAGGGCTTCCCCAGTTTATAACGAGCTCTGGTTGCACTTCTTTCAAAAGATTAAGGAAATTTTTATCTTTACCCACATCACTAACGTGGATTTTCAAATCTACTTTCCCTTTTGATTTCTTAAGGACGCTTTCGCGAACTGCTTCACATTTGGATTGTGTTCTTCCTACAACATGAATTTCACTGAAAATTTTTGGGGTTTGAGCCATTTTATGAAGCCCCACACTTCCAACATTACCACAACCTATTACAAGTACTTTTGACATAATTTTTAAAAATTAACTAATAATTTAGTATTAAAATACAACTTAAGTTTACTATTCTGACCCCCTTAAGTCAATGAATAAAATTACTTGATTTTATATCTAAATAATATAATATTATTGTATATTCATTAATTTTAACTAAATACAAATAATGTCTAAACCAATAATAGTGAATAAATTCGGTGGTGGAATATTAGTAAAAGATTTAATTCCATTTATTAAAAAAAGGCTCAATGAACAAATAGCTAAGGGTTACCAGCCTATCGCTGTGGTTTCCGCTATGCCAAAAGTTACAGATGAAATATTAAATTTTATAGATAAATTAAGAGAAGATAAAAACGAAAATAACGTTAAATCTTTTATTTCTACATTAAAAGAAAAACATGAACATATAATTACAAATATTGGTATTAATAAAATTTATCAAGAAAAAGCAAAAATTGAGTTAGATGAAATTTTAATAAAACTTGAGAAGAAATTATTAAATGCAAAAGAGATAACAAATGAGGTAGAAGATGAGCTTGTTTCTTATGGGGAAAAACTATCAGCTGTTATATTCACTCATTATTTAAATGGAGCAGGGTTAAAAGCTCAAAAGCTTCTGGCTGAAGAAATTCCAATAATAACAGATGATAATTTTAAAAACGCAAACATAGAATATAAAATATCTGATAAAAATTTAAAAGAAAAGTTAGTTAACATAAAAGACATTATAGTTATTCCTGGATTTACAGGTAAAACTACGAATGGCAAGGTGACCACTCTGGGGCGTGGAGGTACGGATACTACTGCTTGCTTTGTAGGAGCTTCACTTAAGGCCGACAGGGTTATACTATGGAAAGATGTCGGAGGAGTTCTATCTGCAGACCCTAGGATAATCAAGCAGGCAAAGACTATCCCCTTCATTAATTATTTTGAAGCGGAAGAAGCCGGTAAAGTAATACACGATAAGGCTATTCAATATGTAAAAATGCATAAAACTCCAATAGAGATAGCATCCCTAGCTGACCCAAAGCTTAAAACAAGAATCGGTGAATTAAAAAAGATGGAGAAAGGTGCAAAAATAGTAAGTATTAAAAAAGATTTAAATTTTATTTTAATTACAGATGAAAATATTAAATTGAATGATTTACTTATTCTTGTTTCGGAAACATTTAAAAAATATAAAGTAGAAATAACCCTTATCAGTAATACTCGTTACAGCTTGCAAATAGTTGCTGATAATAAAAATAATCAACTAGAGAAAGCCTTTACAGAGCTGAAGGACAAAGTAGAAGAGATAGAGATAACAAAAGCCAGTATGATCTTCTTAGTGGGATGGTTCGATGCTAAGGATGTAAGTAATATGAATGATTTACTAGTAAAACAAGATGCCGATCTTCTTATAAGTGCATTCTATTACGAGAATTGTTATCGAATGGAAGCAGTTATCAAAACAGAAGATATTAGTAAAATTATGAAAGTCGTTTATAAGAAATTTATTAAATAAAAATACAAAATTAGTTTCATTAAAAAATTCTTTTCTTCGGGTCCTCGGATCTCCTCGCCGAATTTCTTTGGAAGCTCGGCCAGACCAGCTCAGAAAAGAACATTTTAATTACACTAATTTTTAAAATACAATAATACAATGAAAAAAATTAAAGTAGGAATCTTGGGTGCGACAGGTATGGTAGGTCAAAATTATATAAGACTTCTCGAGAATCACCCTTGGTTTGATGTGACTTATGTAGCAGCATCTTCAAATTCTGCTGGGGTAAAATATAATGAAGCTGTAAAGGGACGATGGCAAATGACCTCGCCTATTCCTAAAAATGTAGCTAAATTAACAGTAGAAGATGTTATGGATATAGAGAAAGCTAAGAATAAGTGTGACTTTGTTTTCTCTGCTTTTGAGATTAGTGATAAGCAAATAGTAAAAGAAACAGAGGAGAAATATGCCGAAGCCGGTATTCCAGTAGTCTCCAACGCTTCTGCGAACAGATGGACTCTAGATGTACCTATGCTCATACCTGAGATTAATGCTAACCATACAGATATCATAGCTACCCAGAAGAAGAACCATGGTTGGAGTAAGGGATTCATCGCAGTGAAGCCGAATTGTTCACTACAAAGCTACATAACTCCTATATATGCTCTAAATAAAGCCGGCTTCCCTATCAGTAAAATATTCATAACAACCCTTCAAGCAGTTTCTGGAGCTGGTTATCCTGGAGTTCCAAGTCTCGATATGATAGATAATGTAGTACCATATATAGGAGGAGAAGAAGATAAAACAGAGAATGAACCTCTTAAAATTTTAGGAGAAATTAAAAATGGTAAATTCGAGAAAGCCAAAGATTTGAATATTTCTGCTCAATGCATGAGAGTCCCTGTATCTGATGGTCACTTGGCTTGCGTAAGTATTAAATTTAAGAATAAAAAGCCAACTAAAGAAGAGATACTAAAAATTTGGAATGAATTCAAAGGAGTACCTCAAGATTTGAAGCTTCCCTTTGCTCCAGTGCATCCAATAATCTATAACGAAGAAGATAATCGTCCTCAACCAAAGAAAGACAGGAATAATGATAAAGCCATGGCGGTCACAGTAGGAAGACTTCGAAAATGTAACATCTTTGATTATAAATTTGTAGCCCTTTCACATAACACAGTCCGTGGTGCTGCTGGTGGAGGAATACTAAATGCTGAACTTCTAGTCAAAAAAGGATTTATGAAATAACAAAAATTATTAAATAAAAATTCTCCACAAATTATATCAACAAAAAAGTCCTCGGATTTCCTCGCCTAAATATCTTCTTCGAAGACGGAAGCTCGGCCAGACATTTTTTCTTGAAATAATTTGTTACGAATTTCTACCATCCAAATTCTTTTCCTACGTCTTCAGGAGATTCTCTTTTACGAGCGACAACTATGTGACCATTCTCAGCAATTATTTTTATGGGAGATGAAAGCATGCAGTGATGTGAAGCTAGAGCATCTTGGTACGCTCCTGTGTCGAAGAATACGACATAGAAAGGCTCATTCTCGTTATAAGTATAATCTGGTAATGTTACAGATTCATCTATTCCTGTATATATATCATCAGAATCACAACTAGAACCAGAAATCCATACATCATTTAATTTGCCATCAAATTGATTATTTATAGGGGCTACAAACCATTTCTGATCTATTGCCCAAGTATCGACTAGGTCATTCATAAGACTTCCGTCTATAACATACCATTTTTTAGCCTCAACACCTTTGTGAACAATTTTCTTTGTATCTATAACTTTAAAAATAGTTATCTGAGCAGGAGCCACCATATACCTTCCCCATTCACAAATAAGATTTGGATGAGGGACTCCTCTTTTCTCTGACTCCTTCTGTAAAAGTTCAAATAATTTTTCAAGAATTTTCTCTACGGAATATTTCCTATTTCTCTCAAATGGTATTGGCATACCTCCACCTATATCGATAGTGTCGAGTGATGGATTTGTTTCTTTTAGCTTAAAGTAAACATTTAGAGCATACTTTGTCGTCTCTATTATGTCAGAAGGCTTTTCTATTTTACCTATTCTATAATGTAAAACTTTTAAATTCTTAAAAGAAGACATTTTCAAAAGTTCTTTTCTACTGAAACCAAATCTATCTATCTGTTTATTCCAATTCGCTTTTGACTTAACGGGAACATCAAGACGAATACCTACATCGTATTTAGAATTTTGAAAAGTTTTTAATTCACTAGGGCCTTCGATTATAGGTACAACTCTTAGTCCTCTATGTTGAAGTTCGTCTATAAGATTTATATACTTATCTGTTTTTGGCCCATTACACAAAATCCTCATTTTTTCATTAAAAGATTCTTGTTCTAGCATCTTTTTTATTATATAAAGTTCGTTATAAGAAGAAGTTTCTATGTTTGCACCTTCTCCAACCATCGCCAAAACCACTTCCTTTGTCTGGTTGGATTTCATAGGATAATGATAAAAGAATTTACCTTGATATTTATGTTTTTTAATTAGAGATGCGGCTAGGTCTAAGAGATCCTCCACTCTCTCTTCTATAATATACGGAAAAAGAATTTCTAGAGAAGTTCCAAACTTTTCTGCGAGATATCGGATATTATAAATATTATTACCTTCTTTTGCTATCAAATCCCCATCTTTATTGAAGTCAAAATATTGTGTATTAAAATCATTGATACCAAGCTTCCAAAGTTTTCTGGAAGCGATTGAGCGTTTGGTCATTTCTTATATTAAGTAAGAGATCTTACTTATAATAAATAATAATAGAAACAATTGTATCAGAAAATGAAGATTTGTAAAGGTCTATATAGATTTATAAACCTTCCTCTTTCAGTTTATTTATCAATTCTTTTGCTTTTTTAGAAACTTTTGATGGCATTTTAACTTCCATGTGGATTATTATGTCACCTCTACCTCCATTTGTCGGAACACCCTTACCACGAACACGGAGTAACTCACCATTATTAATCCCCTCTGGAATTTTTACTTCCACAATGTTCCCTTCTAGTGTTTTTAATTTATAAGTTGTTCCTAAAATTGCATCAGTAAGCTTAATTGATAAATCCATAGTTAGATTGTTACCCTCCCTATTATATAGTTCATGGGAACTTATCTTCACTTTTATATATAAATCACCTGGTTTACCACCCTTAATAGACTCACCCATTCCGGTCATTTTCACCATCTCACCTTTATTAATTCCTGCAGGTATATTGAGACTTATCTTCTCATCTTTCTTGTAGACACCAGCTCCTCTACATGTGGAGCATTTTTCATTTGGTATCTGACCACTTCCATCGCAACTATCACATTTACGAACACTAGCGAAACTTCCAAGTATTGATCTTTTAATTTCCTTTACTTGACCCTGGCCATTACAATCCCTACAAGTATTCATCTTAGTCCCTTTCTTTGCACCGGTTCCATTACAATCATTACAAACAGATTGTTTATTTATTGTAATATCTCTTTTAACTCCAAAAATAGATTCAGAAAAAGTTAAATTAATTTCTGTAGAGATATCTCTTCCTTTTTTAGAAGATTGTCTACTGCGTCCTCCTCCACCGAAAAAGTCTCCAAATATATCACCCAAGTCTCCCATATCAAATTCCATTCCACCATTTTGTCCTGTGAAATCGAAGCCTCCAAAGCCACCGTAACCTCCATTACCCTGTCCGGCACCTCCAAATCCACCCATGTCAGCATTACCGAATTGGTCATAATTGGATCTCTTCTTATCATCAGAAAGAACCTGATAAGCTTCATTTACCTCTTTAAACTTCTTATCATCTCCTCCATTTTTATCTGGATGGTGAACATGAGCAAGTTTATGAAAGGCTTTCTTTATCTCTTCCTTTGTGGCGTCATTTTTTACCCCCAGTGTATTGTAATAATCTTTAGACATAATTGTTTTATCTTAACACAAAATTAGATTTCAGGCTTCTGAATTGAATGCGAATTCTCAAATAGTCTCTAAAAAATGCCTTGGGAGGCTGACGAGCCGAGCACGAGGAATTTTCTAGCAAGAAAATATCCGTGGATTTTTTAGAGAGCTATTTGAGAAGAAGCATCATTGAAATTTACTTCTGTTCCCCTTCCTCTTTCACTTCCGCTTCTTTAATTTCTGGTTCTTGTTCTTCAGGAGTAGGATTGTTACCTTCAGGCTGTGATGCTCCTGCCTTACTCATAGCTTCACCTATCTTACTCATTTCAGTAGAAAGCTCTTCGGTAGCCTTCTTTATAACTTCTATATCATTACCTTCCTTTGCTGTTTTAAGAGCAGATATTTTATTCTCTACCTCTCCCTTTAATTCTGCTGTAATTTTATCACCATAATCTTTCAAAGATTTCTCTGCTGTAAAGATCATCATATCTCCTGTATTCTTTATATCAGCTACTTCTTTCTTCTTTGCATCTTCTTCAGCATGAGCTTCCGCGTCGTCCTTCATCTTCTTTATATCAGCATCTGTAAGACCAGATGATGCTTCGATGCGAATAGATTGGACTTTACCTGAAGCTTTATCCATAGCTTTTACATTTAAGATACCGTTTGCATCTACATCAAAAGTAACTTCCACTTGAGGAATACCTCTTGGTGCTGGTGGAATACCGTCTAAGATGAATCGTCCCAAGCTCTTATTATCGGAAGCCATCGGTCTCTCACCTTGAACAATATGTATTTCTACGCTTGTCTGATTATCAGCAGCAGTTGAGAATACTTGTGATTTAGAAGATGGAATAGTTGTATTCCTCTCTATCAATTTAGTAGCTACACTTCCAAGAGTTTCAATACCTAATGATAAAGGAATGACATCTAGAAGTAATACGTCGCGAACATCTCCTTGTAGAACTCCGGCTTGCACAGCAGCACCGAGAGCTACAACCTCATCTGGATTAATAGAACGATTTGGTTCTTTACCGAATAGTTTCTTCACTGCTTCCACTATCATCGGCATCCTAGTCTGACCTCCTACGAGTATTATCTCATGTATTTCATTCATCTTGAATGGAGAAGCTTCGATAGCTCTCTTTGTGATTTCTATTGAGCGAGTTACGTATTCTTCTGCTAGAGATTCGAGAACAGCTCTAGTCATTTTCAAGAGTAAGTGCTTTGGACCTGAAGCATCTGAAGTTATAAATGGAATATTTATTTCTGATTCCATTGTTGTGGAAAGTTCATGCTTAGTCTTCTCAGCTGCTTCTTTTAGTCTCTGTAATGCGAGCATATCTTTTGTAACATCAATTCCAGACTCTTTCTTGTATTCATCTGCAATCCATCTCACCACTTTCTGGTCGATATCTTCACCACCCATGTGTGAGTCACCATCTGTAGACTTCACTTCGATAACATCATCTCCAACTTCAAGTACAGATACATCAAAAGTACCTCCTCCAAAGTCATAGACTACTATCTTCTCGTTCTTTCTTGTATTGAATCCATAAGCGAGAGCGGCGGCTGTAGGCTCATTGATTATTCTCTTCACTTCAAGTCCAGCGATAACTCCTGCATCTTTTGTAGCTTTTCTCTGTGCATCATTGAAGTAAGCAGGCACAGTAATAACAGCCTCGGTAATCTTCTCACCAAGTTTCGCTTCTACGTCTGCTTTTATTTTACTTAAAATTTTTGCAGAAATTTCTTCTGGACGAAGCCATTCTTCACCCATTTTTACTTCTACTCCACCTGTACTACCTTTCTTTATTTTATAAGGTGTAGTCTGATCATCTTTCTGAATTTCTGGATCATCGAACATGTGACCGATGAATCTCTTAATACCATATATAGTATTCTCTGGATTTGTCACAGCCTGTCTCTTCGCTAAGAGACCTACCATGCGATCTCCATTCTTAGTAATAGTAACAACCGAAGGAGTAGTTCTTGCACCTTCAATGTTCTCTACTATTTTTGGTTGACCTCCTTCTATTATTGCAACCGCACTATTTGTTGTACCTAAATCTATACCTATTATTTTACTCATATGTTTTTATATAAAAATTAATTAATAATAATTTGATAATAATTACGAACATTAATAGATTTTTGAATTAATAAAATAGTCTTTGAAAAATGACTTACGGAGACCGACGGGTCGAGTACGAGCAAAAAATTCAGTAGAATTTTATTGTGTGCATTTCGAGAAGAGCTATTTTATGGTTTCAAAAATCTAAACTCGTCACATTATACACCCCTATTTTATTTTTGACAAGTATTTAGTGACCACTAAATACTTGTATAATATATCAAAAAGTAGTATAATATAAAGAGTTATGAAAAAGTCCAATATTTCCAAGACTATTTTGAAAAAGCTAGCAGGTAAACAGGCCGTTTCTTTTGAAAGTCTCCACAAAGACACAAATGAGGCCAAAGATAAATACGCTATAGCCCGCTCTGTGAAGAACCTGACATCTGATGGACTTGTAGAATCTTTTAACTCTGAGCACAAGCAATACTTCCGTCTAACAGACAATGGTAAGCAAAAGCTCAACCATATTTATCTTGATTGCGAAGATAGCCTAGTCTCTACCGAATGGGATGGTTACTGGAGGATAATCCTTCTTGATTTACCAGAAGAGAGGAAGAGTGAGCGTGAAGCTCTACGTTATCTACTGAAGAAAGCAGGGTTCATCTGTGTGAAGAATTCGGTCTGGATTTCCATGTACCCTTTCGAGCATCTCTTCACCAATATTAAGAATGATTTAGATTTATCTACTGAGCTTATGATTATCGTTACAGATAAACTCGATGAGAAAACTCAAAAAGAATTCTTCTCTCTTTGCAATAATAAATAAACTGATACAAATAAAATGACGAGAATTATTCTCGTCATTTTTATATTAAACTACCAATTTATTACGTGAGAAAAATTCACTAATATTATTAAAGATCTTTTTTATATCCAACAAGTAGCCGAGATCTCCAACTCCACCACCATTGCTTCCTCCACCACTTCCACTACCTGGAGTCCCTGAATTCTCCACTTTATCACCTCCCCATCTATTTGCCCCACCAGTCGTCTCTCCCGATGGAGTCGCAGAACCTTCCACATCACCAGTATTCCCCTGTCGCTGTTCATAATAAGCTGATATAACTTCTGGAATATAAGAATAAGTATCGAGAAGACTTCCATCAGAATTCACAACTCGAAGACAATAAGCTTCATAACTTGATGTACCCTTTTCATATAATGAGAGATCCCACTTCGCATACTGGCCTCCAGCAATAGCAGATACAGAGTTCTTAAAATTATTTGTCTCTGCATACGATTGATTCACTATTGTATCAGAACCATGAGTCGGATCATTCGCATTTGCTGTTAGAGGAATTTTATCTTCTGGGTAGAAGTTATTAAAGTAAGCTATCGTTGTCAAGTGAGTAACATCTGCATATGATTCTCCAGAGAAGCCTACATCACAAGATCCTGATCTCGGAGAATATTGTAATTTAAATGTTCCTCCATTTACTGGGAGCGTCGTGCCTGTTATCTTCATTAGGAATCTTAATCGGAATTTATCATTCGAAGGATTTATCTGACCACTTGTATTTAAGTTAGCCATCGGAGCTCCTACATTCGTACTATCTGTATTTTTATATAATCTATAATCAGCTAGAGTGATCCCTATATCTGTCCATATTGCATAGACTGTTATATTCCCAGTGATAGGAGTACTCGAAGTAAAGGCAGACCCCAATCCATTCGCTGCTGTATTCCAGCTTGAGAATGCATAACCAGTCCTAGTCGGTGGTATTGGTAAAGTAACTGTCGTATTATAATTTGTAAGTATCGAGATGGGCGTGGCTTCCGTCTCCCCACCATTTTTATTGAAAGTCACTGTGTATTGATATAGAGAATAACTTGCAGTCAAACTAGATGCTGATGTAATAGTAAAGCTACAAGTGGTAGAAGTACTTCCATTACAAGATGACGCCGAACCACTCGCTGTCCACGAATTGAAGTATGACCCAGCTGAAGGATTAGCCGTTACAGAGAGTGATGTCCCATAATTGTAATTACCAGCAGTACTCCCTCCGTATGAACCAGAGCCTGCCCCTATGCTAGTGTTTAAGGTTAACGCTATCTGACTTAAAGTATAATTCGCTTGGACAGAAGCATTAGATGTAATACTGAAGCTACAAGTAGTGGAAGTACTTCCGTTACAAGACGAAGCCGAGCCACTCGCTGTCCATGAAGTGAAGTATGATCCAGATGAAGGATTGGCAGTTACAGAGAGTGAGGTTCCATAGTTATAATTACCTGCAGTATTTCCTCCGTATGAACCAGAGCCATTACCTCCAGAAGAACTAATAGTTAAAGCATATTGATAAATTGCAAAATTCGCCGTACAGGAAACATCAGTCGTCATAGTCACAGAACCATCTGTACAATCTGAATTACCACTCCAATAATTAAAATAATAACCTGCATTTGGAGAAGCTGTAAGAGTTACAACTGTTCCATAATTATACCAACCAGCGGGACCTCCCGTTCCATGACCATCATTTCCTACAGTTAAATATTTCTGAACAACAGTCCACTGCGCATACGAAGTCCCTCCATTAAGTGGCATGGTTGCTGGTATGGATGGTGACCATCCAGAGAATGTGTACCCTGTACGTGTTGGATCAGTCGGTGCAGATAATGATGCACCATAGTTCAACGTTCTCGAAGTTGGTGATGGACTCCCCGTTGCTCCATTACCATCGAAATAGTAAGTGTATTGATACAGTGTATACGTTGCAGTAACTGTCACACCATATGCTGGCATACTGAAGCTACAAGGATTCGTCGTTCCACTTGCACATGTACCTAGACCTCCAGACCAACCAGCGAAATACGAGCCTGATGATGCAGATGGAGCAGTGAGTGTCACTGGCGCCCCGACGGAAACTTGACCTTGTGCTGTTCCAGATATTGATCCACTGGTGGAGCCGTTGCCGGCTGTTCCGTAGGAGAGGGCGTAAGTATCTATCGCAGTTACAGCCGTCACAGTACAAGCACCAGTAATAGCTCCGGTAGTATACGTCGGACTAGAGAATGAACCATTACAACCCGAAACAGAAACTATATGATAGTTAGAAGCTGGAGCTACGTTAAATGTAGTGGTTGACCCATACCCTACAGATCTTGATGTTGGCGTAAATGTTACATTCGAACCAGATGTAGATACTGTATTATAAATCAAATTCCACTGCGCATACGAAGTCCCTCCATTAAGTGGCATGGTTGCTGGTATGGATGGTGACCATCCAGAGAATGTGTACCCTGTACGTGTTGGATCAGTCGGTGCAGATAATGATGCACCATAGTTCAACGTTCTCGAAGTTGGTGATGGACTCCCCGTTGCTCCATTACCATCGAAATAGTAAGTGTATTGATACAGTGTATAATTCGCCTGGACAGCAGCACCAGATGTCAGACTGAAACTACAAGTAGTCGAAGTACTTCCAGCACAAGACGAAGCTGAACCACTCGCTGACCATGAAGTGAAGTATGATCCAGATGAAGGATTTGCAGTGACGGATATAGATGTACCAGAAGTATAATTACCAGCTGTATGTCCACCATATGAACCAGAACCGTTACCTCCAGAAGGATTAATAATGAGAGCGTAGGAGCTTACATTTATATTAAATGTCGCAACTGCTGTCTTCTCCAGATAATTCACATCCGATGCTTTTGTCGCCGTTACTACACAAGACCCCGTCGAAGTATAAGAGAGAACATTTCCAGAAATAGAACATCCAGCACCAGCTGTCGTCACAGCATAAGTCACAGCTCCAGTTCCTGAACCTCCAGTAGTCGATAGTGCGGCGAAGGCATTTGGATTCGTTACTGTTTGCCCATAAAAATAAAAAGTTGATTGCGGAGCTTTATTAAAAGTAATATTCGTATTTTCAGAAGAAGCTGCCGCATAATAACCGTCAGAAGCCTTGGTCGCCACGACGGAACAGTATCCCGAAGAAGTCGCTGTTAGAGTGTTACCAGTGATGGAGCATCCTGACGCAGAAGCATAGACGACAGCGTAAGTCACAGCTCCACTACCATTACCACCACTAGTTGATAAGTTAACGCTATATGGATAAGTTGCAGAAGTTGGAGATATGGTAATAGGATTTTGTGGAGATAAGGCTACGAAAGAAGCCGTCGCTGAATAACCAATAAGATTATTACCATTATTAGTTGCATAAGCACGATAATAATAAGTTGTATTTGCCGTTAGTCCAGTAATATTGCGACTAACAGAAGTTGTTCCTGAACCTTCCGCAAGTTGATTAAGACTACAATTACTTCCATTATAACCATCCGCACCCAGATAAGTAGAATTCGTATTATAACAAATACCATCAGTATATGCGAAATTAGGTACTCCAAAACTATCGATAGTAGCACTTAGAGTAGCTCCACTAACAGTAATATTCGTAGCTGTAGGATTAGAAAGCGTAGGTACTGTACCCATATATATAATTCCCTGATAATCATAAGATGTTGTTGACCATATTTTTATCCAATATGCTACACCGGTACTAAAACCCGATGAAGATACAGTACTACTACCAGTCGAACTAATATTAGTAATAGTCCTTACACTAGAAACACAATCACTAGAACCTACACTTCCCGATCCATATAAAGAAAAACAGGCATTTAAAGTTATCCCTGTAGTCGATGAATACCAACTGAAAGGAACACTGGCTCCTATTCCATAATATTGGTTAGTAGTTGGAGCTGTAATTGTCACATAAGCTCTCGCCATAGATGGGAATACCATAAATGAACCAATCATCATAAATACTAAAATAAATAAATTTCTTATTATTTTTATTTTATTCTTTTGTAAATTTTCTTTTATCATTTTATTTTTAAAAAATTATTTTAATATTTAAGATTATGGATTCACTACATCACCAGCTGGCTCTTCCTCTACTACATCGGCTGGGGCTTCCTCTTTCGGTTCAGCAGGTGCCTCCTCTACAACCACACCTCCATCAACTCCACCTTCCCCTTCCGTTCCTGTAGGATTCTCACCTGCAGGCTCTCCATCTTCAGCTTCATCCACTACTCCTCCTTCTGCTTCACCGGCTGGTTCCCCTCCTTCCTCTACTGGTACTTCTTCCTCCACTACCTTTGGCTCTTTCACTGCAAATGCATGCCATGAGAAGTTCACATCGAACGGAGCATCTTTATTTATCACGATAGTGAATCCTGTCTCATCCTTATCGATTATTACAAACCTTATATCCTCTGTGAAGAATGCATCCGTATCTATTTCTTGCTCTGTACCGAATGTTATCGAAGCATTTACAGAAGGCACGTACTGATAGACATTATCGAAGTCTACTCGGACTTCCCTCTCACCAGTTTTCACAACTGCAAATCCGACTGTATCACTATTGAAATATGGATTTGCTGTAAACTCCACAATCTTTTTAAATATTATATTCTCAGAGAATTCTATGAATCCATCGAGTATATCATTGAGCCAAGCGACACCTTCCGAGATAATTCCACCATCATCCTCACTAGTTCCATCATTTAAGACAAATTTATTGAAGTGATACCCTTGCTCGACGAAAACCATGATTGTCGTTTTACCAGAACTTGCAGTCCACGATTCCAATGCCTTACCAATAACGAAACCGGACTCGGTAGCTTTCACTGCTTTACCAGAATCAACAGAAGTCGTTAAATAGTCGCCCACCTTTATATCTTCTGATAGACTTGAGACTTTTACAGGTACACGTCCGTTCAAAGCTATCGGCATAGGATTGTCCTCCTTCTTTATATTGTAACCAACGGAACTGAAATCTCCGTAGTTGTCGGATACTATACCGATAATATTCTCTTGATAATCTTCACTTGATTTTATAAGTTTAGAAATATTCCCCTTTACCTTACTGAAGTCTATTATTCCTTTTTCATCTGTATCATAAGTACTTACTATCTCATCTCCTACTGCCACGATATCGCCGTACTCGACACCACTCTCTACTGGGTACATTTCGGCATAGTCGGCGACGGGGGTACTACTACAATCACGAACTTCGTAAGCATAGTCAGCAGTAGGCGCTGTTCCATTCACGAGACTAGAACAGAGAGCAGAAGTCGCAGCAGTAGCAGAAAGTCCCAAACTTAAGACTCCAGAATTTGTAACCTTAAACAGAGAAGCATTGTTCTTCTGGAAGTCGAGGAAGTTACCAGAGAAAGAACCAGAACCTGTAGCGAAGTCCATAAGCAAGCCAGTTCCACTGAAAGCTGAAGTATCGTGATAGAAAGTAGCAAAAGCTGGTGCAGAAGTCATAGTCGAAGAGTACAGTCGGAGTACATCTCCTTGTGCTGTTCCTGTACTCTCACCGTAGAGAGCAGCTGGTACGTAGACTCCACCAGCAAGCCCAGTCGTAATACCCTGAATACCGAAAGTCGCACCGTTGGCACGGATTCCTGTATTCACACCTGCAGTATTACTTCCTGCATTGGCTGTAACGTCAAAGCCACGAACCAAGTTGGCATAACCTGTATTATCTACCATTCTCATTATCTCACCCACAGCAGTGTTTGCAGATGAAGGTGTATTCGTTATCACATAACGATTACCAACCTGGGTACCACCTGCAGAGCTGAATGTATAAGTTCCGAGAACTCCACCGAGAGCAGAAGTTACCCCACTCGTCGTCGTAGTTCCAGACAAGTGAAGTTTAGATGTAGAAGATGCTTCACTAGTTGCCCCGATGAAGACTCTTCCTGTATTATAGTAGATGTCACTTCCCGTAGTAGTCCACTGGCTACTTGATTTCGCATTTATATTTCCATCAAGTTTATTTATGGCTTGGAGTATACTATCAGATGCACCGACAGCACCAGCACCACTTACAAATCCTGTGAGAATATTCGGAGCATAATAGCTCCCATGCTGTCCATCGAGTAAGTCTGCATCGAGTCCTGAACCAGTACCATCTATTCCTGAATGCCAGATTGTATTCCAAGAATTCCAAGTACTATCTATACCATTTCTTATACTTAATTTTGGAGCACCACTAGCATTAACTCCGGAATTATTCGCAAAAGATAATTGATAAGAAGAGTCACCAGTAGAGGCACTAGTTCCATCCCAAGGAGAATAAGTCATAACTCCTGCATAATTCCCTGTTCCATTTCCTGTACCAGCACCTACGAAATCAAAATTTACAGTTCTCATAAAACTATTTGGAAGTCTATCTGATAAATTTCTAGGCCCATCATTGTAAACAATTCTTGATGCACTTCCTGCAGTATTCGCATAGTTAACAGACTGTGATCCTATATTTCCTGTATTTATTGCAGTACTTGCGGCTTGAAAATATGAGGAATCTTGCCCATCTAGTAAATCAGCATCGAGGGTGGAACTCGCTCCATCATTTCCTGCGTGCCAGACATTATTACCATTGACGGTTACAGAATTTGCCACGATATTTGCATTCAAAGTAGCACGACCTGTACCCGCAGAAGTCCCATCATTCGTCATATAGAACTGACCATTAGAATGCAAGGATAATATTGCTTGAGTTATACCTCCCCAATGGAAACCAAGAGCAGGAGCATAATTCTGATCAGAAGCATTCACTGCGACTGTTAATCCAACCTCACGAAGTTCTATGGCTCTGGTTAAGTAAGATCCATTTGCATTATTTGAATACATTTGTTTTGTCCCAGATATAGATTGATCTCCAGAAGTGTATACGACATTAGTTGCTCCAGATGCAATGTAAGGTAAATTATTATAATGGTATCCATCGAGAGTATCTGCATTTGTCGCCGTTGAGGCATTACCAGAAAGAGAACCTGAGAATGTAGGAGCAGTGATTGTTCCTGTTGATTCCAATGCTCCCCAGATTTTTAATTTAGAAAAGTAAGTGCTACCTGTTGCAAGAGTCCCTGCACTGTTTGAGGCACCAGAACCAAGGTGAAGAGTGGTTGTTGCACCTTCCATACTAAATTGAGCCCCGCCGTTACCATAGTCATGAAATGTTAGAGTTGGATAAACTCCATCAGAAACAGAACCGCCAAGTTGATCTAAAATTTCCAAACTATTTGTTTGAACAGTACCACCAGCCCAACTATAACTAGATGTATACGAACCTGTGTCATCAAAGAATGCATTTCCCGCTACATCAAGTTTTGCATTTGGATTTACATCACCTATCCCGACATTTCCGCCACTAGCCAAAACAAGCTGATTTGTATTAAAAGTATTAGCTGCACTAGAAGCTTCGAGATATAAAGATGACCCTCCTCCAGCAATCGTGCTATTCCTTAATCGAGCATTACCATAACCAGAATGCCCAGCATAATATCCTAGTTCAATAGCTGTATTTGCCCCAATGGTATCTGTCTTAGCAGATACCATAAGCCCAGTCGTTCCGTCAGTATTGGCTATGGTAAGAGCATTGGTTGGTGCCGTGGTTCCTATACCGACACTACCGCCGACTGGTTGTAGAGACAAATTGTATGCAGTTGCCGCATCACCTCGCATGACTTGTATCCAGCCACCACCAGTGCTATCATTTAATCCTTCATACATACCCCATGCATTAGTTGACCCAGCAATGCGTAAGCTACCAGCGGCTGTCCCTAGAGTCGGCCATGTTTCTGATGAAGGAACTGTGATTTGTAATTTTCCACCCGGACTCGTCGTCCCGATACCAACGTTGCCACTATTTAAAATAGACATAGCATTTGCTGTCTGAGTACTAAAATCAATTCCAACTTGTGTAGTTGAACTTGTCCATTTACCACCTACTAAAGATAATGCGCCTGTTGATGAATAACCTTGTATGTAATTATAAAAACCATTGTCAGCTCCTGAATACCTAAAACCTATTTTGTTAGCAGATGCTGCACTTGCTCCAACAAAGATGTCATCACTTACTTCTAGTTTATATGCCGGCCCCGTCGTCCCAATGCCGACGTTTCCACCTCTTGCCTGAAGAACTAAATTATAATTTGTTGCATCATCACTTGTACTAGATTGCAACCATGATGTTCCATCATTGTAAATTCCCGCAAACAAACCATAACCTTCATCATTCTTTCTAATAGAAAATGATGACGTGCTTGGCAAAAAAGCAGAATTACCTGCACTTACTTGTAATTTAGAACCCGGTGATGTCGTCCCGATGCCGACATTCCCATTAGCTAATATTCTTACTGCATCAGCCCCACCAGCACGAAGTATTACTGGCACATTTTCATCAATTGCACCTAAATATGTTGCCGATGTATCACTATACAAAACCCTTTGACCGTGCATTCTAAAACTATCAGTATTTCCTGTAACATTAATACTACCACCTACTTCAAGTTTATATCCTGGATTTGTCGTACCAATTCCGACATTGCCATTACTTGTGATTCGCATTTTTTCAGTTGCACTAGATGTGTCTGTTGTTGTAAAAAAAGCAAGAGCTGAACCCCAAGCGGCGTATAAATTACTATATGATCGTATCTGTGAATAATTACCATCAAGATTTGTATAATAATCATCTGAAAAAGTTAAAGCTGAATAACGTTGTATTAAATCTTCATTAATTGTTGGTGATGAGATAACTAACCCTCTTGAATCACTCGCTGTATGCACCTGAAGTTTCGCACCTGGACTCGTCGTTCCGATACCCACATTCGTTCCATTATCATATATCAAAGAATTTGTTAATCCAGAAGTTGCAGAGAATTTAGGAACATAGTTTGCTGTACCCGTACCTGTGACTGGGTTGGTAAGTGCTAATTGAAAAGCAGATGAATGGAGTCCATCGAGTAAATCCGCATCGAGTGTAGAAGTTGTACCGTCGTTACCTGAGTGCCATAATTTTTTCCATGAACTCCAAGAAGTATTGTTGTTTATTGAACTTCTAATTGATATAGCATCGTCATTTGTTGAAAAACCTAATTGATGATTCCAACCATTACCACCACCTGTACTATACCCATCAATATTAAAAACCGTACCATAAGTATCAGATGTTGGTATATTAGCATCACTTGGAAGCCAATACATTGCACCAATTTGATTACTAGTATTTAAATCAGAGGTAGTCACATGTCTACTTCCACCAACAAAATAATTTCCTGCTGGTTGGAAATAAGCTGTATCATGTCCATCGAGAAGGTCCGCATTCAAATTTGAAACCAATGTTGTTGAAGTTACAGAAAGAGGTGAAGTTCCTGTAGCGATTGTAGAGATTAATCTAGAAGCATTTACAGATCCTGAGGTATTCAAATTACCATTACTAAGAAATTGAAATTGAGATCCTGCTGCAGTTGCTGTGCCAAAATGAATACCCATAGTATCCAAACTATCTATCCCAGCTGTTCCCTGGAAATAACTCAATCCATATCCATCAGAATTAGCAAAACGCCAAATAGGATTTCTTGCTCCAACAATATAAGTAGAACTATAAAAACCAGAAGCACCTCCAGCATAAACTCCAGTTGAAGCTCTTATATCTCCAACAACATCTAACACCTTCCCTGGTGTTGTTGTACCTATCCCAACATTACCCGTACTGTTTATTCTCATTGCTTCAAACCGTCCTTGTGTTGTGTTACTAGTACGAAAAGTAATAGGATTAGCATTCACATTAACTTGTCCATTTATTTCAGAAGATATATCTAATGTATTATCAGAATTAGTATCTCCAAAAGTCAAAACTGCATTACCCGCAATGTCATTAACAGGAGCAAGACGCATTAATCCACCAGAAATTACAAATTTTGCATTTGGTGTAGTAGTTCCAATTCCCACATTACCACCCAATGGATTAATTATTAAATTTTTACCACCCGTCGCATAATCATAACCAGCTATCTGAGCATAATCATTTGTTAAATCGTACCTTAAGACAAGTACTTTTCCCACTGTTGGAGCAGTTCTATTTCCTATATTTACATCCACAACCCCCGAAGTTCCATTTACTGATAAAGCAACTTGAGGGGTCGTCGTTCCAATACCGACCTTCGTTCCGCTATCATAAATCAAAGAATTTGTTAATCCAGAAGTTGCGGAGAATTTAGGAACATAGTTTGCTGTTCCCGTACCTGTGACTGGATTGGTAAGTGCTAATTGAAATGCAGATGAATGAAGTCCATCGAGTAAATCGGCATCGAGAGTAGAAGTTGTACCGTCATTTCCCGCATGCCATATCTGATTTCCTTCCCAGTATAATTTAGTATCAACTCCCATAGCCAATGTAGATCCTTTTATTCCTGAAATGTGAAATGCAATTCCTGTTGGCCCTCCGTCAAATGACTGAGTAAACAAAGAATTAGTTTGCCAATTACCCACAACCATTTGCCCGTCTGCGTGTGAATAAATTCTGCTACCCGTAATTGTCCCATCTGCTAATATATTATTATCCCCTGCATCACTATCTCCTCCGACATGGAGTCCTCCGTTAATTGAAAGTTTGGATAGAGGGGTGGTGGTGCCGATACCGACAGAACCACCTAGTGGTTGAAGTGCCAGTTCTGTTACCCAAGAATTTCCTCTTTGTAATCCTTGTATGTACATATAATCAGAAGTAGTATCAATTCCAATTAACATATTTTTTGAGGCATCAGTTGCCCCAATAATTTGAAGCTGTGAATTCCCAGTAGAATTAATATCGTTTATATCTCCTGCAATTGTAAGTTTGCCATACGTAGGATTCGTCGTTCCAATACCAACGTTGCCGTTATTCATAATCCTCACCGCTTCTGTCATCGTTCCAGCCCTTCTAGTTACAAAGGACATTGCTCCATAAGAACTATCACCAGAATTTTCATTAATACCATTAATTTGTGCTGCCGGATACCAAGTACTGTTCGCTGTAAAATACGTACCCAAATTAATAGTTGCTTCAGTGGCCTGTGCTGCAAAAGAACTAATCGTGGAACCGATAGAAAGTACTGGTGCTGTTGCGCTTCCTGAGTTAACTTCAAGTTTTGATACTGGCCCCGTCGTACCAACTCCTAAATTTCCTCCCACAAAAGAACTTCCAGTGGATGGGAAATTCGTATAAGCAATATCATTATCAATACCGAGAACTACACCACTACCTAAATTACATGAACCAGAATCATTATTTACACAGATAGAATTATAACTATAAATACTACCCTCTGCTAAGATACTATTTGCTCCACCGAAATTACCTGATGCCCAAGTGCTTGTAGCACCACCGACAATCATTCCAGGAGCAGTAACTATCCCGTTTGTCCAGATTCCTGTACCAATTGCTGTCTGGGTAACCCCATTTGTCATAAATAATGCTTGATGACTAAGTCCTGCTTTAGACTGACCTCCGACATTCTCATGAGTCCAAGCAATACCATACAAAGTCCCAGAAGTAGAACCATTCGCAGGAAGTTTGTATGCATCACCCATTGCGAAAACTCCTTGGTATTTATCAGAAGCATAAGTTCCCACTACCCCTAATCCATAATTATTGAAATTTAAATTACCACTCATCGTATCGCCCGTAGTATTTACCCAGTTATCAGTACCTGCAGGAAGAGCATAAGTTCCGACATTCCCTGAATCAAGCACTGTTCTCCATGGTTGCCATGCACCACTATTTTTACCTCGAATAGCTATTTGCCCAGTTCGAAAATCACCATATATTTGATGAATCCAATCTGAGCTATATGCGGAAGAATACAAACCACCATCTATTTGCCCAAAGAGTGAGATACTAGTATTGTAACCAATTTGGTTCTGAGTGACATTGTCAGGATTTATACCATATGAAGCAGATGTCAAAGTAAGACCCGAAACAGCCCCCGCAGTTAACCCACTTGCCGTCCCTGTAAGTCCGGTTCCTGGACCAATGAAGTTGGTACCTGTAATAGTTCCATCTGCTAAGATATTATTATCCCCAGCGTCACTATCACCTCCGACATGTAATCCCCCATTGATTGAAAGTTTGGATAGAGGGGTGGTGGTGCCAATCCCAACGTTACCGTTGTTTGGTTCTATATCTAAAAAGTTAGTCCAAGTAGTAGCATCAGTTGCTTTATTTATCTTAAAATGGCCTGCTGAGTTAATTATTTGATAATCTGTATTTCCAGCACTTCTCTCTAAAATAATATCCGGTGCGTCCGCGATATTTTTTATTGTAAGTGCCCCAAGTGGTGCAGTCGTTCCAACACCAACTTTGCCACTCGTTTCCACGTAAAAAGCACTTGGAGCATAAGCAGAACCTACCTTAAGTAATCCAACAGTACCAGAAGTAGTTCTTTCACTATATATATTCGACAACAATATTCCACCATATCCTGTACCTTTTCCTGTTACTTGAAGTTGGTTATCAGCAGTAGATTCAACTTGTAAATGATAAGTGGGTGCTGTTGTTCCTATTCCTACGTTGCCAGCTGGATTGATCGCCATTCTAGTTTGCAAGGCAGCTCCACCTGCCGTTCCAGTTGGTGCTGTTTGGAAATAAAGTGAGCCTCCCCAATTACCACTATCATCTACTCCACCAATGCCAGCTAAATTGTATTCTCCTGTATTTGGGGTGGTTCCAGAAGCATGATAATTAGTAAATCTAATTAAAGAACCTGAACCTAATGCCGACCAATAACCTTGTGAACGAATAGTTTCATTTAAACCACCTACTGTAGAATTGTAAACCTGTAATTTTGTTTGCGGACTCGTCGTCCCGATGCCCACATTCCCTACTGAATCAATCGTCATTCTTTCAGAAGAGTTAGAAAAAATACCAAAAGAATTATTAGAAAAAGAACCTACATAACGAGAACCTAAAACAGCAACATTATTATTACTTGTTCTTGTTGTTCTAATTGCCGTATCCCAGTCATCACTTCCTGAAATATCTAACCTTCTACCTGGACTCGTCGTTCCAATTCCCACATTCGTCCCGTTATCATATATCAAAGAATTTGTTAATCCAGAAGTTGCGGAGAATTTAGGAACATAGTTTGCTGTACCCGTACCTGTGACTGGATTGGTAAGTGCTAATTGAAATGCAGTTGAATGAAGTCCATCGAGTAAATCGGCGTCGAGTGTAGAAGTGGTGCCATCGTTACCTGCATGCCAAACTGTATTTCCCATAACCTTCACACCATTTGTAGTAATACCAACAAAGTTAATTGTTGAATCATTTGCTGTTCCAGAATTATTTGACCAGTAAGTTGAACCTGCCTGAGGTCCTCCTATGTATAAAGTCTTACTTGCATTTACCCATGCAAAACCAGCCCATTCATCGTAATTCCAGCCAGAAGCTATATTTCCCAATCTCATAGAATTTGTTCTAAAAGAAATATCTGTATTATAAACTCCATCTATTTTTGATCCATTAGAAAATCCAATTCCAGCGTTAGAACCATTTGTAAATGATAACTGTCCAGTCATCGTATCCCCTGTAGTGTTCACCCAATTGTCAGCATTCGATGCCATAAATGAAGTAGCATGTAATCCATCCACCATATCAGCATTCAAGTTTGTATTCACAGTTGTCGAAGCAACAGAAAGTGGAGAAGTTCCTGTGGCTATTGTAGAGATTAATTGATTGTCTGTTCGCACTGCACCACCAACAACATCGAGTTTAGTACCAGGAGTGGTTGTCCCAATACCAACATTACCATTTCCTGTTCCAAGTGTTGTAAAAGAAAATCCACTAGTTGGGTCAATATAAAACTGAGAATAATTAGTCGCATCACCACTCTTTGAAGATTGAAATCTTATATTTTCATTATTTGTATTATTTCCTACTTGCTCCCAATATGTTCCACTTCCATCCTGTCCAGAATAAAAATATCCATTTGAACCTGAACCAATTCGAAGATTACCATTATAAATTTCTAACTTCTCATGAGGTGTGGTTGTCCCCACTCCCACTCTATGATTCACACTATCCACAAACAAACTATTCGTATCTACTGTTAGATTATGAACTCCCAAATCTACATTGGATACTGCCCCAGTGTAAGGCACATAAGATGAAAGTCCTGTCGATAGATCGGATGTCAATGCAAGAGTTCCAGAGGTTGTCGGTAATGTTAATGTGGGTGTTCCAGCCACAGCAGAAACTACCACAGTAGCCTTGCCACTAGTTGCCCCAGCGAGAGAAAGTGTTCCCGCTTTTACTCCTGATGTTCCCAGAGTAAGAAGTTCCCCTGGAGCAGTATTCTGTATTCCGAAATTACCAGCAGTGACGTATGTATTACCAGTTCCATTTGGAGTGATAGAGATTCCTCCGTTCAAAACTCCAGTCGTAATACTCGGAGTAGATAATCCATCAGAGAAAATTACCGCTGAATTATCAGAAGTTCTAAATGTCTTTGCTCCAGTTAAAATTATATTACTTTTTAAAAGTATCGAGCCTCCACCAGCAGCAGGATTAAGTTCTAGGTTTCCACCAGCAGTAGTAGCGAAGATCAAATTCTGAGCAGGATCAGCACTAACGACGACGTTATCAGATAAGTCAGTCTGAAGAACCTTTTGATTATTGACATAGATAGAGCCAGCACCGACATACAAATCTTTCCAGACATTAGTTGGTGAACCCAGAGAGTAAGTATCATTCGCTGTCGGAATTATATCTCCTGTCATATTCAAATTTCCACCAGGATTGAAAGCTCCACTTGTATACAAAGTAGAACCTGCTGAATACAACCTCGCAGAATAATCAACTCCATCAGAAGAAGTATTATGAAGGTCGAGGTACTGACCAATCTCTGTCACACCATCTGCTTTTATCACCGGAATTCTACCCCAAGTTGTTCCATTATTCCCTGTAGTCTCTACGAGTAATTTACCAGAAAGTCTCTCTGCTTCGAATGCAGCTGCAACTGCTCCTATAGACTTCCTTGGGGACATTTCAGCATCACTTCCCACCTTCACACCAAGGTAAAGAGTCTGGTTGAAATCAACATTCTCAAGTGAAGATTCTGAGCCAAGCATAACAGAGAAGAGTCCGTTCCTTGGAGTTACTGACTGAGTCTCAGACCAAACAGCACTTCCACCTGATGCAACTGTATACAGAGAGAAAGTTATACTATGGCTAACTCCAGGCACAGCCACACCTGCGGATGTAGTAAGCTTACCCTGGTAATTTATCTGTCTATTGAAAGACGCATAAGAAGTTCCAATGCTATAGAAAATAAAAATGGGGAGTAGAAGAGCCACCAGTAAGATGTATGATATATATTTTTTATTATTTTTTATATTTATAAAAATTTGATTCATTGTTTACTTTTCTCTTTTTTATTTTTCTACTACTCTCTTATTTTTTTTACTCTTCATTTTTTGTTCTTCTCTTCTGTATTTGATTCCCCTCTTGAGGGGTGGACTCTGTAATCAGAGGACGGGGTGGATCTTAATCTAATCTATCTCCAAACTTTCCCCATCTGATGTAACTGCTGAACGAATTTCTTTCACTGAATCTGTATTGCTTTTATTGGTATAAAAATAAAACAAAAAACCAATAATAAAAATTATTATTGTGAAAATTATAATATTCTTTGTACGACTAGGAGAGAAGAATTCCTTCACAGCCAGCTCTTCATTCCTTACCTTTTTCTTGAAAATATAATTTCTGACTTCTTCTTCGGTGGTGAACCATGTATTACCCTTTTTGACCCCTTTTATCTCACCTTTTCGGACTAGAAAACCCAGGTAATCCTGTGTGTATCCTGAAATCTTGGCTGCTTGATTTAAAGAAATAATCTTTTTAAGTAATTCCATTTTGTTTAATATTTATAAGGTAATCTCGGATAGCCAATAATCATATATTTTACGTCTCGTCAATCCGATATGCCTTAATTACTCTTTATATTATAACAAAATACAAAAGTTATTCAATGAAAATAACTAAAGTTATCCACAGTTTTCATTTTTTATTAAAAACAGAGATATTAGACTTCAAATTTCTTGTTAATGTAGCCTTTTTTCACTAAAATAGGAGTGGAGACGTGAGCCAAACTGTAACTTTCATCTGGGTTCTTATTCTCTATCTTAGTATAGTAATCACCATTAGGAATCAAGCAGTAATATTTACCATTTTTATCTGCAACCTTATGAGCCACCTCGACATCACTGCCCGTATGGAAGACTCTCATGATAGAGAACGGTAACGGCCTCTTGTTCATCTTATTCTCAATCCAACCGAAAGAATTACGAGGCCTTAATATCGTCTTCCTTGTTATAATTAACAGAATATAAAAACCAAAAACAATATAAGTTATCAACTGAGGAGATAAAAGAATTTCTAAAATAGTTAGAATAAATCCACAAATGAAAAATGTATTTGTAATATAGTAAATGTATATATCTCTTTTCGAGAAGAATTTCATGAGCTTCTGATCCCTCTTTGCAAATTCATTCCAGTCAAATTTCAAAGGATCCATCGGTATATTCCTAGCGATCACCTCACCTTCTATAATCTCTATCTCTTCACCAAAATAAAGATCAGGGTAAAGTTCATCACTCGTCTTACCCTTTAACTTAATTGATGGGAAGGTGTAATTCGTTTTATTCACAACGATTCGGTACTTACCAGTAGGAACCATGAATCCATAACGGCCATCAAGGTCGGTAATAGAAGTAGCGACTTCATTCCCTTCTAAGTCCATAAGTACGACGTAAGCAGGGTCGAGTGGTTGCTTCGTCACACTATCGTAAACGGTACCCCATGGACGATTCTTCTTCTTAAGACCAATCATAACCATTAGAAGTGACCACAATCTCATGAGGACAAGGAAGAAGTCTCCAAACGACATCACGTTTGCAAAGACAGAAACGATACCGGTATAACTAGCCAACCCAACTCCTAATGATGTAACTACTTTGGAAGTTGTGTAGCCTGTCTCGGTATTTATAATATTACGAATAACTTTCGCCGTACTTAGTATTGGAGTTGGTAATTTACCATCATCATTTATCAATGGAGTAAATTTACTATCGTTTTCATTGTCTAGTTTATTTGCATCATCTGTATCGTCATTATCGTCTCTGCTATTATGGCCACCTTTGTTATTATTATCATTATCTGTGCCATCGTTGTTGGTAGTATCTTCTCCGTCTCCATCCACATCTACGTCTGGGTCTTCATCTCCATCTATTATTTCAATAATTTCTCCTTCTTTTTCTAAGGTATAAATGATACTGACAAAGGAACCTGATGAATAATTACCAGTTTTATCTCTACTAAATAATGAATAGTAATACTTCGCATCTAATACTACATTACTATCTGTAAAATACTGTCCACTACCTTCATAGGCAACTCGTCCAGAGAAAGGGTCCGAAGGAAAAGAATCTTCACCACGAACAATTCGAACGTAATCAAAATCTAAATCTAAAGGATTCTTCCAGAATATGTCTACTCCGGCTTTTTGAGAACTTGCTCTTATGTTTGTAGGATTGGCTGGTGGTGTCCTATCTGGGCTCACTAGAGTCTGGAAATATTGATTCTCTAGACTTGCCACATCGCCTAAAGCATTCTCTGCTTCTATACTAAAATAATATAGGGTTCCGTCCGTAAGATTATCGAGGAAGACAACATGACTCTTCACAAAATTTATGTTTTGTAAAAAACCATCTTTATAATCAGAAGTTTTCCCCCATTTTAAATTAGACTTTGAAGGAGAAACGCTATCCCATTTAATAGTAGCGGAATTATAACTAACTTCTACTGTTAGGTTATTGAAAAATCCTGATGGAACAACGGTTCCACCTCCACCACTTCCTCCACCTCCTGGAGTATCTGGCAAGCAGTCAGCTGGGCAATTATACTCATCTTCATTACCACTATCACAAACATTATTGTAATTACAATAACCAATATTAAGATTTACATCTAGTCCAGTAGACCCTGCATAAGAAAAATTAGAAAAACCAAAAACTAAAAAAGATATAATAAATATTTTTAATAAATATTTATTAATCATAGTGTTGTAGCTGTAGCTGTAACCGTAACGTTATAAACTCCAGATGTTTGTATATGATTCACCCCTGTCTCTGCTCTGAATCGAACAGTTGTGTCGGTTCCACTAGGAATATTTGAGGATGTTTTACTTGCGATAGTCTTCGGGGTTATAGAGAGCCCATCCCAGCATTTCGCTGTAGTTTGCATTTCACCAGTATTACAAGCATTGGTTCCATTATCTTTAAAACGACTAATGACGTCTGGACCTTCTGGAGAAAATCCAAATGATGAGCTATCTGGTGCATTAGTAAAATCATAATCAGGATCAGAACCTGATGGTGTATAATCATCGAGCCAGTCTTCTACTGACTTCAAGGCTGGTGTGGAATCTGTGGCTATATTCATAGAATAACCCGCATTATTGTCTGTAGTGACAGTCCAAGTCATAGTACCTTCACTAGAGCCCCCAGAGAGTCCCGCCATTGACTGCATAACTAGATCATCTGGACTAGAGATAGAAATGTAACTCTCGTCCATTTGCCAGTAACCAGCATGCATGTAATAACTCGCGCTGTTCGAATCACCAGTAGCCACCTCACCTAAAGTATCACTTAGATTGTAGTTACTACTTGAAGACGACTCTCCTCCGAAATTTAAACTATCTGACTGAATTTTATAAGTAGAACTTTGCATATAATCAGCCAAAATAATACTTGGTATAAAGAAGTAAGATGTAACTAAAGGTAGTAGGAACAGGACAACTATTCTATTGCTTTTTAAAAAGATAGAGAACATGCGCTAGTATTATTTTTTCTTAATTTCAAAACGAGTGAGTATGTAATATACAAATGAGACGAATACGACTAGACATAGGAATGTGATTAGGAGTATCTTCCATGGAATAATCCAGAAAGAAATAGAGTCCACTTGATTGTCATTCCCGTATCCAGGATAGAGCGAGAGGTTTGCTGTGTAGCGACCGAGACCCGTACCTGAATCCCAAATGACTTCACGATAGCGGATAGAATCAGGAAGCGAAAAGTAAGCATCCACTGGAATAGCTCCGACTTCCTTACCTAAGAGATTCTTAATCGTTATCATACCGTGAGGAACTAGGTGGACGTTACCATCATTCTTAAACAGGATCTCGAAACCTTGCGGTCTCTTTTCATAGAAAACTTTTGATGGTCCTATTATTTTAAAGTCTTCTAAAGTTCCAGACTCCTTACCTTCTCCATTTATTCTAAGTAGGAATAATGACCCAATACGAGAGACGAGACGAGCCTTACCTTCAGTCTCTGCACTCTGGCTCTCTCCTAAGATTTCTGGTTCATTGGATACAATAAGAGCTCCATAGAAGCCCCTAGGCTCTGCATCTATAGGCACAGAAATAGTTACTGGAATTACTATCTTCTCCCCTAATTCTAGAGAAAATTCATTAATCTCAGGAATTATCAAATCTTTTAGAGAGTAAGGTCCCCTTTCATCACCCATAAGTCTGATTGGAGATTGAGGATTATCGGTACCTGTCATGTCCTCAGTTGTTAATTTGAACTTAACATTCTTCCCTATGCGGTTCGTTATTGTTATGTATTTGGTTACAGTTTCTCCAGGATTTACAAAAATTTCAGTTTTACCTGGCTCTACCACAAAGTCATTCTGAGCAACCATATCTATCTTTGTTCTCTCAAACGCAAAAACATCTTTTGATAATAAAAAGATTATAAAAACAAATATTCCTAATGTTATTTTTTTAATGTAACTTATACTCATAAAGTAAATCTAATTCTATATTCCTATAAAATTAGATTATGATTCTGTTGCAGTTGCTGTAATAGTAGCTGTATAAGTTCCAGATGGAGCATATACTCCGTTTTGTGCAGCAGCAAAACAAATAGTTGTATCTACACCGGCAGGTAAAGTAGGAGTGACTCTAGATGAGATAGTCTTGTCTGTTGTCTGAGTACCAACGTATTTCAATGTAGTAGAAGGTGTACCCGATCCACAACTAGAACCTGTTCCCCAATAATCTGCAGGACTATTAACCCTATCTGCTCCGTAGACTGAGTAACCGAATTCATAAGAACCACTGGCAACAGACCATAGATCGGGTGTGCCTGTAACTGCTTCTGTATAATCTGGAAATGAAGTACCTCCACCACTTCGAACGAGAGCAGGATCATTATTTGCCTTCACAGCTAGAGTATAACCTCCAGCAGAGTTAGTCTTCACATTCCAAGTAGCAGAGCCGACTGATGTGTTCGATGAGACACTTAGATTAGGGGCCATAACAACATCAACAGCAGGGACTATACTTATACCGGAATCTACAGTAAGAGAGACCTGAACGGCATCAGAAACAGGAAGTGCAAATACAACACTTGGCTCTACGAAGGAAATATAAACCACCTGTAAAACCAGTAGAGACATTACTGAAGTTGCTATTATTTTTTTAATATTTTTTTTCATAATTAATTTTAAATTTACCTCTATCTATCTAATATTTTTATTATACACAGATACTTAGTTTTTAATCAAACTTAAATGTGGATAAAACTGTTTATAAGTTGTGTATAAAAATATAATTATTTTTATAAATTAAATACTAGCATTTGCTTCACCTGAAGCCTTATCAGCACCTTCTTTATCAGCACCTTCTGCGCCAGCACCCTCATCATCAGCGCCCTTATCTTTATCAGTACCTTCTTCTTTTGCATCTTTATCTACACCATCAGAACCATCCACAGACTCTTCATTTGAAGCACCTTCATCATTTAATTTTTCTGTATTTGAATTTTCAACAATTTGTAAAAATTCTTCTTCTGTAACACAGACAGATCCTACGCATAATTCTTGTGTTTCTATTTTATTTGAATGAATAACACTCGCATACAAATCTGTAATTTGATTATTCATATCAGCCAAGAAATTCTTCATAAGAGCACCGAGTGAAGTTGCAGAAGTAACATCGAGAGATGACATGTCTTTCACTTTTAAATTTAATTCTTTGAACGCATTAACCATCGTCGCAATGATGGGACGATCACTCAAAGTAAGATAACCACGAGAATCCATACCGACAGCTTCAGGAATGAATTTCTGAACATTCTGAGCAGAGAATCCAGTATAGACATTCTCCATCTCACTTCCGCTTAATTCATTCCATCTGTAATTGATTGGATTTAAAGAAATTATTTTCTCAAGTGAACCTTCTTCTTCATAAAAACCTACAATATTTTTTAATTTCTCATCAGAGGAAACGGATAATTTACCAGAGGAATCCGAAACAACAGTTCCCGCCCCAGAACCAGTCATAGTTATCTGAGTCGAATTTAATTGATATAGAGAGTTGATAGAAGCTTGAGTAGTAAAGGTCAAATTACCAGCAAGGCTGAGAGAGGCAAACGTAGGCGAAGAAGCTGTTGTGAGATTCTGTCCTGTATTATAAGCAAGCTCTGTATCACCGATAGAATTCGCAACTATTGATCCCGTCAAAGCATTACTAGAGAGAGTTAAGGATAATGGCGATGTTCCTGTAGCAGAAGTTAATCTATAATTATAACCATCCCACCACTCTGCGGCGTCAGATTGAACTTGGCTAAAAGCAGAATTAAAATTACTCCAATCAGAAAAACTTAAATAACCATTCGTTCCACCGCTAGCCTGAGCCATACTGATGACTCCAGTGGTGTTGCTATACGAAACGGGAGCAGTAGCAGAGATAGAAGCGAGAGTAATCAGGTTGTAAGAATTATTCCAGTTTGTATTACCATCTGTAATGTATCCTGAATCATTGTTCCAGTTAGAAATATTATTAGAAGTAAAATCAGAAACTGAAAGTCCTGAGATAGTGGAAGCTGTATGTGCGTGACTATCATCTCCGACTACGGTTACACCTTGAGTACCAGTGACGTCTCCTGCGAGTGAGCCGGAGAAATTGGTGGATGTACCTGCTGAAGTTATAAATCCATATGAGTTGTCCCAACCACTGTTACCGTCTGTAATATAACCATAACTATTATCCCATCCACTATTACCATCAGTTATATAACCCATCGATGTCCATGGAGTTCCAGTTACAAAAGAAGCTGCGTGGTAACCATCTACAGTATCAGCGTCTCCAGAGTTATAAGAATAATTTACCGTTTGGGAACCGATAGTTGAACTGGTGATAATATTTGAACCTTCAATAGAAACTACCCCAGAAGATACTCTCGCAAGAGTGGTATCTGTAGCATGACCTAATTCAATAATTGGAGTTGCGATTGAAGTTGTAAAAGAAGGAGCTGTAGTGAGGGCGAGCTGTGTACCTGTACCTGATAATGTAAGTTCTGTAGCATTACCAGAGATATCAAACCCGGGAATTGTACTAGCTGTTCCTATATGGCCAGAAAATAGCCAGCTTAGATTTGAAAGCGCGGAGTGATTACTTGCAACAAAACCAGAAACAGAAACTTGTCCGACTCTGTTGCCAAGAACATAAGTAACTCCACCAACAGGGATTCTTACTTTACCAGTATTGGCATCTCCTGATGCTGTATAGTAAGTTATACGAGAATAAGTGATAAATTCATTAGAAAGATTTGATAAATAACCGAAACGTAAATTGCGAACATCTTCCCCTATTGCAGATGAAAGAGAGGTAAATGTGGATTGAGGTTGAACCATTACCATTCTGTATTTCTGTGAATCACTATCAGAACCTACAGGTATCATAACTTGGTACACATTGTAATAGCGATTATTTATACCGTCGGCCATAGCTCCTGTCGTAGTATCATTTACTCTTATGTATGAACCACTAGCAGTAAAAGGAAGTGATGCTGCTGTGTCGAAAACTGCAGTACTTCCTGCTCCTATATACATAGTGGTGTAAGTTCCCTCACTCCAAACAGGTATCGAAGTTGATAAATCTTCATCTTTTATAATACCTGCATCAAAACCAGGAGAGTTTGCTGCATCAGAAGCAGTGTTCTCTGTATAAGTTCCCGATGTTAATTGCCCACCTGAGGCACGATAGGTACCTACCTGTGCATGAAATTCTTCATGAGCTTTTGAATCCATTGTTCCGTGTGTCTCCCTTACTACAAATGAAGCTCCGGCTGTAGCCTGACGATTCACAAGTGCAACCTGTATATCGGCAAAATCCCAAGTGTCATTTGACCATGTAAAATTAGTACCATCGACAGTAGAAAGGAACCAACTACCTACTGTATTTGTATGCGCAGATGAAGTCCAAGGTGAAGCAAGTGTGTACTTTACACCTCTCCAGTAATAATCTAAATTACCAGTAAGAGTTACAGTACGATTTGTATAATTATAAGAAACATCAATACCGCTTGGATTAATAAATCCTGTCATCTCTTTCGTATCTGTAATTCCCGTCAAAGATAATGATGAGGAATTGGGTGCGTTATCTCCCGTATTTGTTCCTGAAGTATTTCCAATGACAGTTAGTTCTGCATCTGTAACATAATTCTGATCAGAAGTAAGTGCGGGTGCTTTGTTGTTAAAAGTATCCCAATCAATATCAGATAATGCTCCTGTTGTAGAAGTTGAAGCAAGAGCTAAACTTAATTGTTGACCTGAAAGAGAAAGTCCATTTGCAGTACCCAAGGTTACAGAATCATGACCTCCGGGGAGATTACTAATAACATCGTAAACGGCATTTTTAGATGGAGCATTTGTCGTATCACCGTCCCATCCAGCACCATATACAGTATCGCTAATATTTGAAGATGTTAAATAACTTCCAGCAACTTGAAAATATGCAGTATCATGACCATCGAGCAAGTCAGCATCGAGAGTTGAACCTAATCCATCGTTTGAAGAATTCCAATATCCACTTAGAGATGATGAAGTAATGTATCCAGAATCATTGTTCCAGTTAGAAATATTATTAGAAGTAAAATCAGAAACTGAAAGTCCTGAAATAGTAGAAGCAGTGTGTGCGTGACTATCATCTCCGACTACTGTTACACCTTGAGTACCAGTGACATCTCCTGCGAGAGAACCAGAGAAATTTGTGGCTGTGCCAGAGGAAGTAATGAACCCACTTGGATTAGTAGCATTGTATGGAGTGAAGCCAAGAGCGGTAGTAACATCGAGAGAAGAAATACCTGTAATGAACCCATATGAATTATCCCAGCCGGTGTTACCGTCGGTGATAAACCCATAACTATTGTCCCAACCAGTGTTACCGTCGGTGATGTATCCTAATGCTGTCCATGGAGTACCAGTGACGTATCCTGCGATGGAGTGATCACCCCATCCGTATGCTGTGTTCCAGTTTGCGGAATTATTTACGATAGATGTATCCCATGCACTGCCAGTTGAGACTGCAATACCAGCTCCTGGGTAAACCATTCCACCACCTGAGAGTGTAGTCCATCCTGGGGCACCTGTACCACCAGCTGAAGTTAGAACTTGGCCAACTGTTCCATTTGGTAATTTAGAAGTTACTCCGGAAGCTGATTGGTATAGTATCTGACCTCCTGCTCCACCTGTGATATTTGCAACTCCATCGGAAGAAGTAATGAACCCATATGAATTATCCCATCCGGTGTTACCATCGGTGATGAACCCATACGAATTGTCCCATCCAGTATTACCATCGGTGATGTATCCTAATGCTGTCCATGGAGTACCAGTGACGTATCCTGCGATAGAGTGATCACCCCATCCAAATGCTGTGTTCCAGTTTGCGGAATTATCAGTAAGAATACTATAAGTCCCAGAAGTTGCTCCACGAAGCATAATTCCTTGAGAAATAAAATCACCATCGACAACTACATCGGCATGAGAAGTTTCTGCAGTGATAAACCCATAACTATTGTCCCAACCAGTGTTACCATCGGTGATGTAACCTAATGCTGTCCATGGAGTACCAGTGACGTATCCTGCGATAGAGTGATCACCCCATCCAAATGCTGTGTTCCAGTTTGCGGAATTATTTACGATAGATGTATCCCATGCACTGCCAGTTGAGACTGCAATACCAGCTCCTGGGTAGACCATTCCACCACCTGAGAGTGTAGTCCATCCTGGAGCACCTGTACCACCAGCTGAAGTTAGAACTTGACCAACTGTTCCATTTGGTAATTTAGAAGTTACTCCGGAAGCTGATTGGTATAGTATCTGACCTCCTGCTCCACCTGTGATATTTGCAATGGAATCAGAGGCTGTGATATACCCATACGAATTGTCCCAACCAGTGTTACCGTCGGTGATATAATTAAACAAAACTGTACAATTAGTAAAACCAGGAGTACATTCTGGATCTAATGTCTCTCCAGGAGAATAAGGATCACCATCAAACAAAGCAAAAATATTTGTATAAGAACCGAGAAGAAGCAAGAATAAAAACACTGAAAAAACTTTTAACCATTTGGGTGTTTTTAATTTGCGGACCATACTTATATTATATAATACACACAATAAAAAAGAAAGAATAAATTCTTTCTTTTTTATGTTGATAACTATTATTTTTTATATTCGTAGATATTTACTCTTGCAGGACGAACTACCCTGTCTCCTATTTTATACCCTACGAGTATTACCTTCTCTACTGTGTGATCTTTCAGTTCATCTTCTGTTTCTATACTCTCTATGGATTCATGAATTGATGGGTTGAAAACCACACCAATTTGATCTATCTTCTCAACACCAGAATCAATTAAACCATTTATTAATTGTTGATGAATATATTCTACTCCCATACGCCAATTCTTATCTACTTTTTCCCAAGCTTCTTTATTAGTAAAAGCCATATCAAAGCTGTCTAAGGCTCCGAGTAAATTCCTCATAAATCTTTCCTTAACGAGAAGTGCATTACTCAAGCGAGAAGAATCTATATCTTTCTGTAAATTCACATAGTCAGCTTTCGCTCTCTGCCAGCCTGTAAGGTATTCTTCTTTTTCCTTTCGACAAACTCTTAGCTCCTCTCGAAGTTTTTTTACAATATCTTTTGAAGGTAAGGCATCACCATCCTCTGTGCTTTCTACAAAAGTTATATCATCGACAATTTCTTCATTGTCTAATTCATTATTATCATAATTTTCTTTAAAATTTTCAGTTTTTATTTCTTCATCCTTCATAGCCATATTATACAAAAAATCAGACTTTTTTCAAAGTCTGATTTTATATTTTACACCCTGCGTAAGAGATACTTTACGACATAAATATAACTAGTATCATCTTTTTGATCTGGATGGCTATAAAAATTAAATCCACCCTTTAGAATAAGATCATATTCATTATCATCACTACTTAGGATGTCGAATATTTTTGCAGAACTTGGAATAGTTTCATTATCCCAAACATACCAATCAAAAGTTTTACCTTCTTCTCCTAAAAGCATACTTATTACTTTTTCTGTAGAATCAGCTAAAACTATAATTAATTTATCTTTAAAATAAGTTAAAATCTTTTCAAAGAATTCAACATTAGTTGTAATAAAAATTATTTTTTTCATAATTACCAATTATTTGTTTATTATTTTTTTCGAAAATTTATTTACATATTAACACATTCGTTTAAAATAGTCAAAATCAAAAACTCCCCAATTGGGGAGTTTTTTGGGTATTCATTATTAACGTTTTGACCACTGTGGAGATTTACGAGCTTTCTTAAGTCCGAATTTCTTTCTTTCCACCATTCTTGGATCACGTTTAAGCATTTTCGCTTTCTTAAGTGGAGCACGAAGTTCAGCATCAAATATGACGAGGGCTCTTGAGATTCCATGTCTGACAGCCTCAGCTTGAGCATGTATTCCTCCTCCTTTTGCTGTGATTGTAACTTCAAACTTCTCACTAGGATTTGATTCTTCAAATGCACCTGTAACTATCTTTCTTAATTCTACTGTTGGGAAGTAGACAGCTAGTTCCTTACCGTTTACTGTGTAGCTATTCTTGCTTGCTTTCACAAGTCTAACGATAGCAGTAGCAGTCTTCCTACGACCGATAGCTCTTATATATTCTTTTGTTGTTGATTTTTTTTCTGCCATATATTATTCAGTTATTGTTAAATGCTTCATCATTATAGGTTTTAATTTATTTGATGGCAACATACCAGAAACTGCTAATTCGTAGAGGGTCTTCCATCCTTTCTTTGTAACTATTTCGGCATTAGTAGAGAACTTTTGACCTCCTGGGTATCCAGAATATCTTTCGTGTAGAGTTTCGAGCATTCTTCTCTCAGACATTTTAGTCTTACTTGCGTTTATGATTGTTACTTTTACATCTGCTACTTTATTCTTTACAAATTCTGGAGAATCTTTGGCCATAAGGAAAACTGCGGCAGCACTTGCTACTCTTCCGAATGTTTTTCCTTCTGCATCAATTGTGTGTATTTTTGTCATATATTATATAAATTCAATTACTGCCATAGGACTAGCATCGCCTTGTCTCTGGCCAATCTTTGTAATTCTTGTATATCCTCCTTTTTGACCTTTATACTTAGGAGCTATTTTAGTTATCAACTTATCTGCTTCTGATTTAAGATTATATAAACGAGATACAACCAAGCGACGAGATGCTAGTGTGCCTTCGTTTGCTTTTGTAACGAGCTTCTCGATCATAGGACGAAGTTCTTTTGCTTTTGCTTCGGTTGTTTCTATTCTCTCACGTGCAATAAGTGACAACATTAAACCTTTCATTAAGGCGTGTCTCTGATTCTTTGTTCTTCCAAATTTTCTTACATTATTATGATGTCGCATATATTATAAAACTAACTATTAATTATTTAAGTGTTATACCGTAGGTGTCCAAAATCTTTTTAATTTCTTGGATTCCCTTATCCCCAATACCTTCGATCTCAAGTAAATCTTCTTTCTTCTTTCTTGCTACTCCTCCGATTGTTCGGATGTTTGCACCTGTAAGTGCATTAAGTGTACGAGTAGAAAGATCAAGTGTGTCGATTCTTGTTTTTAGTATATCAGTAAATTCGCTAGTTTCTCCTTTTTTAGATTCAGATTTTTCACCACCTTCTTCTTTTTCTTCAGAAGTTTTATTAGAAACTTCTTCTTTCTTTACCTTAGGTGCTACGACAAATCCTATTATTGATTGTAGTTGTTCTACCATTATAACAATAGCCTTCTCAAGAGACTCTCTAGGTGAGATAGTTCCATCTGTTTCGATAGTCATACGTAGACGATTGTGGTTAGTCTTGTCTCCAACACGCATGTTCTCTACTTCATAAGCAACTCTACGGATAGGAGTAAATATAGCATCTAATGCTATAACGCCAACTTCATTTTTCTCTTTCTGGTGAACATCTTTTGGAACAAAACCAAGACCTTTCTCTACTGTCATTTCTATTGAGAGTCCGTTCTTGTTTGTTATTTCTGCAATGTAAAGATCTTTATTTAAAATTTCAACTTGACCTGTAGTTTCTATATCAGCAGCGGTTACAAGCTTTGGACCTTTAACAAAAAGTTTAACAGTCTGAGGCTCATCTGTAAGCAAATGAAAACGAATCTGCTTTAGATTAAGCATGATAGTTATAACATCTTCTTTTACTCCATCTAATACTGAAAATTCATGAGGAGCTCCTTCTATTTTAATAGAAGTTATAGCAGAGCCAGTAAGAGATGATAATATAATTCGGCGTAGAGAATTACCTAAGGTATGTCCATACCCAGGGTAAAGGCCATCAATCTCATAAACACCTTTCGTGTCTACTTCTGAAACAATAGATAATTTTGATGGTAATATGATATTTAAATCAGACATATGATATGTTATTTGCAGTATTAAATACTTGCAATATTATTTATAAAAATAAACCATACGCTATACTAGCGACTATAAAATTCAAGAACAGTGTTAAGATCTAGGAAACCTTCTGTATTCTTTGGTTTACCTTGAACCTTACCAGAAAGTGCTTCAACATTGAATGACAACCAGTTAGGACAATTGTAATCTTGGTACTTCTTAACCATGTCAGCAAATAGTGGACTCTTCTTACTACCTTCACGAACTGCTATTACGTCCCCTATCTTGACGTGCGCAGATGCAACTGTAGTTTTCTTTCCATTTAGAAGAATATGACCATGTGATACCATTTGACGAGACAAACGACGTGATACTGCAAGTCCGAGACGATATACTACGTTATCAAGACGACTTTCAAGAGATTCGAATAGATGTTCTGTCGCTACTGTACCTTTACTTGCTACAGCCTTGTTCACATAATTTGAGAATTGCTTTTCACTTATGTTGTACATAAAACGAACCTTTTGCTTCTCTACGAATTGTAAAGCATAAGCAGATAAAGGCTTTGGTCTTTTGTTCTTTAGGTTTTTACTGTGACGAGCTTCAGACGCAACGAATTTGGTTGTCTGACATTTCTCATACACTCCACTACCTAAACGTCTACAAATTTTATATTTTTTGGCGATCTTCATTTGAAATAATAATTAGATTAAAAATTAAACGCGACGAGGTTTCTTTGGCTTTGGTCCATTGTGAGGAACCGGAGTAATATCTTTAACACCTGAGATTTCGATATCAAAGGCCATAAAAGCACGAATAGTAGGTTCACGACCACTACCAACACCTTTCACCATAACATCAACTTCTTTGATTCCTAGAGCTTTGGCTTTCTCTCCGATAACAGAACCTGCTTTTGAAGCAGCAAATGGAGTTCCCTTCTTTGCTCCTCTAAATCCTAATGATCCAGCTGAAGTCCAGAATAGTGTATTACCTTCTTTATCAGAAAGAACAACTTTTGTGTTATTGAATGTTGCTTCTACGTGTAGAGTTCCTGCTACTACTTTCTTCTTTGCAGATCTGCCTCCAGTCTTAACAACACCCTCTGTTGCGACAGTAGCTCCTTCTTCGTTTTCTTTTTTTGTTACAATTTTAATCTTTCCCATATGTGATATTAATTATGTTTTACTTTCTTTACGACGACCGGATGCCATTGTCTTTCTTACATTTCCTCTTATTGTTCTAGAATTTGTTTTTGTTCTTTGTCCATTGACTGGTAGACGACGCATATGTCTGACTCCTCTGTATGCTTTAATATCTTTAAGTCTTTTTATGTTGGCTGATATCTCTCTTTTCAGTGCACCTTCGATAGACATTGATTCGATAACTTTACGAATAGCATTTTCTTGATCTACAGTGAGAGCATCGCCCTTCATTGTACTATCAACACCTGCTTCTTTCAAAATCTTTCTAGCACTAGAGATACCTATACCATAGAGAGCTGTGAGCCCTATATCTAAATGCTTATTGTTTGGAATTGTTATACCGAGTATTCTCATAAAAATTATTGTTTTTGTTTATGTTTAGGATTATCACAAATAACGCGAAGATGACCTGCTCGCTTTACCATTTTACACTTTGCACAAATTTTTTTAACTGATGCTTTTATTTTCATATTTTTATATTAAGCGAAACAAAAATATAAGGATATAATCCTCGTATTTTTAAAATTAGGCTATACGAAACAATACTACACTAATTTAAAAAAAATGCAAGGGGTGAAGCTTATATTTAGCCTCTTTTGATAATTCTCCCCTTACCACCATACGGATCGATGAGGACTTCAACCCGATCCCCAACTAATACTTTGATTCTATGCATACGCATCTTCCCTGAAAGGTAAGTTATCATAAGCTTTCCATCACCCATATCTACACGAAATAGTGTATTTGGAAGGGCTTCTACAACAATACCTATAGCTGTATTTGTATCATTTTTCTGATTCATTTGATGTTTATTATATTAACAAAAATTTAATAAATAGTCAAATTTATTCGGTTGTTACGCCTTCAAAATCAGCTTCATTATCAATTGCTTCCTGTTTAGTGGCACGAATTATTCCATCCTTGTGATGAGCTGGTGAATAAATAGTATAAAGTTTGAGCCCATTTTCCCCTGCTATGACGTTATGATTAGCCCCACAAGGTACAATAACAGCGTCACCGTCTTTAACTTCGTATTCTGTTTCATTTATTATCACTTTACCTTCCCCTTTCTCAAAACGAAAGAATTGATCATTCTCTTCATGAATCTCCATTCCTATTTCTTCCATAGGAAGCAAGCTCATGAGCACGAGCTGGCAATGAGAACCTGTGTATAAAACTTTACGGAAATTATCATTACTAATTGTTAATTCTTCTATATTATCTTTGTATCCTTTTTTCATAAATAATTTTTAGATTATTATTAATATTTAAATTATACCATTACTTTATTTTTTTAATAGCATCCATAACCTTCATATTGTTAAAAACAACATCATAAGCTAACTGGAAAAAACTTAAATCAACACCTGTGTGTCTAATAATATTGGAGATATTACGTAATGTTGCAATGCCTTCCTTCGGGTAAACCATCTCCTTAGCAACTTCTTCGAAATCCCTGCCCTTACCTATCTCTACTCCTAGCATTCGACTACGAGACCTTAAGTACAAATCACCTGCTCCTGTTAAGCCCAGAAAAGTATCTGGATTTGCACCTAGAGATACACCTAGCTTCCTTATTTCCATCAACCCTTTCGCATAAACAAAAGCTTCTGTATTCTTTCCACAGGAAGCCCCCTCTACGAGACCAATCCATATACCAACCGCATTCTTAAAAGTAGCACCAACTTGAACCCCTACAACGTCATCAGATAATTCTATATACATATTATCACTCTCTATCTCCTTCTTTAATTCTTCTTTACCCTGACCACCCGCCAGCACCATACCAGAAAATTCACCTTTCATAATACCTTCAGCCAATGTCGGACCATATAAGAAAAATACTTTATTATTAGGAAATTCTCTCCCTAAAACAACAGAGAGCAATTCTCCTTCTTCACTAAAACCCTTTGAACAAATAATAATGTTTTGATTTAAAATTTCATCTTTAAATTTAGACAGGACCTCTCTTACAGCATAAGAAGGTACGGCTACTAATATTAATTCACTATCTCTAACTTCTTCTTCATAGATAACGTGTCCTAAATTATTAAGATGGAAACCCATAGCAGAACCAAAAACTCCATAGCCCAAAATTGAAATTTTCATATATGAGAAATATGATACAAATTATTAAATTAATTTGCAATTATGATAATAGAATAATTACTTAACTTTCTTATTTTTTCTTCTTCTGTAAATTATTATAAAAATAAACAAGAGGACGAGAAGAATTAATGAAAACCAAAACCAACTATTTGGAATACCCATGATACTACCAGCTGAAGCTCCTAGTATATTACCCATTTTCTCATCAAGAGTATTCATGTCGAGAGATTCGATTAATGATTTATCTATGTTTAGATTAGATGCCAATTGATTAGCATTTAAATTCTTGTTTTTAGTATTTATATCTATTAGATTTATATTATTGTTTGATACCATAAAATAATGTTCATAGCCAACAGTAGCTGGAGATGCCCTGGATACAACTCTATAGCCATACAATCCGTCTGTAAGATTATTTATGTTTACAGAATGATTTGTCTTTTTATCTAAACCTAAATCACTTTCAGAAGTAGAGAATGGATAGCCAAAATTTACAGCTGATAAATCTAGATTATAAGGACCACCAGATGTTAGTCCGTATATAACCTGACTTGTGGCGGGAAGATTTGTATTCCATTTTATATTTATTGAATTATTTTCTCCTTGAGTAAAAACGGAACTCTCATTAGTTATTACTAATCTTTTCTGACCCATAGTAATACCTCCACCACCACCTATAACAGTAGTTACATCTGTAGAAGACTCTACATCTTCAAGTCCAACTTGGAGGCTAAAATTCATATTTTTATCTTGATAATTATTTCCTGATTCTGATTTAAAAATAGCAATAAAATTAATTATATCAGTTTCTCCTGGTTCAACTTGAGGTAAAATTATTTCTGATTTATTGAAAAAATCTGAAAATGTATTTTCATATAAGATAATATCACCTTTCTTTATCTGAAGAATAACTGCATCTCCAAATTTACTTTCATTATTTATATTAAGAGCTCTAACTATAGTGCGATGGTTATCACTTGTACTGTTTGTAACTTTTACCCACCTAGAAACTGAATCACCTGGAGCAAAATTAGATTCCCCAAACAGTGGCGACATCTGAAATTCTATTGTTTTAGGAACAACTTGAGCAATAGCAAAAGATGATTTTGCAAAAGCACCAATCATTAAAATTGTTATAATTGAAAATATTAATATTTTTGTAAATTTCTTCATAATTATTTTATATAATAACTTCTACAACTTCTTCTACTGGTTCTATGGGGTCGAATTCTTCTGGTTTAGATTGTTCTGATTTAGATTCTTCTAATTTGGGTTGTTCTGGCTCTAATAACTCTAATGATTTTCCTTCTTCTAAGATAATATTCTCTTTAGGATTTTCTACTATCAATTCTTCTTTTATAATTTCTTTTTCTATATTTTCAATAACCAAGTTTTGTGCATCTAATTCTTCGAGAATAGCATCTTCTTCAGGAAGATTATCATCATCTGGAATACCCAATTCTGCTAAAATAGACTCTATTCTTTCATTATCCCAGCCTTCTGATTCAAGATCCAAACGAGTAGCAGTATTATTTATTCCTGGTGTTGGTATAGGATCTACCCATGATTCACCATCCAGAATTCTTGCGTGTGATTTACCTTCAATTGTCTTAGGATATAAATGAGAATCTATAATTACACCATTATTATCATGAAGAATTATTGTATCTCCGTTATTATTTAATTTATTTTTAGAACATAATTCAATAACCAAAAGCCCCTTCTTTGGAATTACAGTACTACTACCAGCATAAGGACGAGCAAAACCTTCTTTAGACCCAGAAGCACACGTATTCATAGATGAAATAATATGTCTTTTTTCAACACTACTATTTCCAGAAAATTCACCAATACTCCAACCTTCTACATTAATAGAACTATTAGACATATTATAAAGTTCAATAAATTCTTGATTTAACAATGGATTATCTGAAATATTATTACCACTAAGCTCATTAGGATATATCTCATTCAGAACAACCCCATCAGTATCTATAGATAATATTTCTCCTATATTAATTTCTTGAACTTTTTCTTTTACACTTACAAAACCAAGAGATGCATCATCTAGATTAGTCTGCCATGCCGTATACTTCCATTTAAAAGTACAAGCTTTCTCTGAGACTTCAACTGGAGCATTAGGGTCAACTGTAAAAATGTAATCGTTAGAAGAATCTACTGTCGCTTGTGGATTTTCATAAACAAAATCTTTGATTAATCCTTTATATGCAACACTTGAACCAATCACTTCCATTGTTATATAATTACAAGCTAAAGTGTCGCTTCCTACAACAGCAGTTTCTACTATGTATTGAGAGTCCAAACTACCTATATTTGAAATATTTGTAGTGACAGAAGTTGTATCACCTGGATTTAAATCTGTATTAAAGTCATCTGTATAGTCCACTCCAATCTCTAGTGTTCCAGCAGTAAAAGTATTTCCACTTATAACTGCCTCATCATTAAAATATGCATAGGTTTGATTTATATTTGAAAAACTTATAAACATCGAGAATGCAACAAAAACAACAACAAATTTAGATAATGGTTCCTTTAAAAAAGAAAAATATTTATTTTTATTTTTTGTTATTTTCATTTTTTTCTTCTTCTATAATTTCACCAACTTCTTCTTCAACTTTTTTTACTTTTAGTTTTAAATTTTTCATCTCTTTGATAATCTTCTGTATTTGATCATAAACAATAATGACTGCTGGGATAACGATAACTATCATAAGTCCCATTGGCTTATTCACAAAATCTACTACATACCCAAGCCAAGGGATTGAAAACAATGTTTTACCTAAGATTTCTTTATTTGAAATTTCTCTTCCATCTTCTCCGTTATTAGCATCACCCTTCGTCCTGAAAACTTTCTCTCCGTCTTGAATCCTCTCTCCTGATACACGATGGGTAGTTGGAAGTTCTGTTTTTGTATTCTGTCCGAAAGTAATAATGTCACCAATCTGATAATTTGAAACTGGTTTGATAACTACTACACTACCTGTATGAATAGTTGGTTCCATAGAACCAGAAAGAACAGTAAACATTTTAATGTTACCGTTTACAGGGAAGGCAGAAACTATAATTAATAGAGCAATGAATACTATTACTGCAATTATTAAATAATATATAGTTTTAAAAATTTTCTTCATTTCTAATCAGGAATTATTCAAAACTCCCACACTCAATCCCTCCAGTATTTATGTGAAGAGATTGAGAAATGAGTTTCGAAAAATTAATTTTGATTAAGACCAAAAGTAGTTTTTAAATCAAAATGTGCACCTTGGGCATCATTTCCTGCATTTGGACTAACCGATAATGTTATTTCAAAATTACCTACACCATCAGCAGGAAGTTTTACTCCTGTTGAACGTGCTTGTCCATTATTCCAAGCTGATAGAGGGCCTTCAGCAACTAAAGCATTATTATATTTAACAGATATTGATGTATATTGATACAATCCATTATCATTAGAAGCATCAAACTTAATACTTGGGATTCCATCTATTGAACCTGCATTTTTAATATCTATAATTTGAGTCTTTGTTACACCTGGGTATAAATTACTAAAACCAGAAATTTTTAAGAATTCAGTATACTTAAAATAATTTTCCCCTGTCCAACCATTAGCTGCTCTAAAATCTGCACTTGTTACATCGAAACTATCAACCCAATTTTGTGTTCCACCATCTACATTATTATCTAATTTAAGAGCAAGTGTTCCAGCTGTAAATGTATTACCTGTCATTTCAGCTGTATCACTAAAGTAAGCACGAGTTGCACCGATTGCTCCAATAGCAACGATTGCGATAATACCAACACTCAATAAAATTTTCTTCATAACATTTTTAATTTAATTTTCCAACTTTATATTTTATAAAATTCAAAAAATAAATTTATTAATTAATAAAAACTTTCTAATAATTATTGTTTAATAAAACTAAATTTAACAAAAGAAAAAACAAACAAAACAATAAATTTTTGTATTTTCTGTTCCTATTTCATTTTTGACATTTACCTTAAGATTATACTTAATATGTTATATGTCAAACAAGAAAAGTGCATAACTTTCACTAAACAAGATACATAACAATAAAGCCCTAAAATAGGGCTTTATTGTTATGTATCTGTAGATTATTTCTTCCTAAGAGCTAAACTTATTATATGATCAAGGAATTCTGGCATAGTAGCACCGACAGCACAGAGAGCTTTGGGAGTTAGAGATTCATTGGTAAGTCCTGGTAAGGTATTCACTTCTAATGCGTATATACCCTTCTTTGGATGAAGAATGAAATCACTTCGAGAATAATGGGAAAGATTTAATCCGGAATGAATAAGTTCTGCGAGTCTCTCAAGCTCCCTCTTCTCTTCATTTGTAAAATTACCTGGACAAATTTCTTCTGAAATTCCAGCATACTTCGCATCATAATCGAAGAACTTTTTACTATCAGGAATTCTTATCTCTATAGGGGGTAATGCGTAGAATTTTTTATTACGGAATTTATCGAGTACAGCCACAGTAGCTTCCTTACCAGATATTAATTCCTCTACTAGGACACTCACCTTTTCATTCACTCCAGTATTAAAAGCAAAAACTAAATCATCGAATGTTCTGCAGACATGCATACCCATAGAAGAGCCCCCCGTCAAAGGCTTCACTATCCAAGGTGGAGGTAATTGTCTTAAAACTTCAAATGCTTTCTTCTGTGCATATTCTTCTCTAGGTCCATCCATGTCTTCTAAATAAGCAGAGAAGAGAATATGCTTGGGGGTATTTATTCCTAAATTAGAAAAAGCTTCCTTGGAAAGGATTTTATTATAACCAATAGCTGAAGCGAGAGGTCCACTACCTGTATAAGGAATACCCCACTGTTCCATCTCCTGCTGAACCTTACCATCCTCACCATAATTACCATGAAGAGCGTTAAAGATAACGTCTACTTTATGCATGACTTGCGATAATTCTATGGGCACTCCGTTCACATGCCAAACACCATCCTTATCTATGAAGATATCTACTGCTTTATATTTTTCATTTAAGTAAGAGTTTCGTAAATGAGAAAGCACATTCGCTCCTGTCTTAAGCGAAACTTCGTATTCAGGTGAAATACCTCCACGAATAACTCCTACTTTAATCATGTAATTATTATACCACTTCTTATTTTTTTAAAAAGCTTTTATTCCTTTTTTGCTTATGAAAAGCAATTGCAAATCTATGTGATTCACTATTAGCAAGTAAAATTTCCTTCTGATACTTTTTTATTATTTTCTCATCACCTATTATGGCCTTAGCTTTATGTCTCTCATCTTTTAATACTGAAACAATAGGAATATCTAAGAATTGATAACGATCTATCACTCTCTTCGCTACATTTATCTGAGCCTTGCCTCCATCGACAACGATAAGATTTGGAAGTCCCCACTCTGTGTGACGTAGGCGACGAGAGAGCACTTCTTCGAGTGATCCTGTATCATTCGCACTATTCTGAGTCTTGATAATAAATTTTTTATATTCATTCTTCTTCACCTCTCCATCTTCCACTACTACCATTACTCCTACCATATCCTTCCCTGACATGTGTGCAATATCATAGGCTTCGATTCTGAAATAACCCCCTAAATCCCCCTTATCAGGGTGACTTTGAATTCCACCTCCCCTGACAAGGGGAGGCTGGGAGGGGTTTATATCTTCCTTTATGAGCGCCACATCATTTATATGGTTTAATGCGAAAATTCTCTTCTTTATTTCATTTGCTTTTTCAAATTCTTTATTCTTAGCAAACAACGCCATTTCTTTCTTTAAGTTTATTAAAATACTTTTCTTTTTACCTTGGAAGAATAATTTGAGATTCTTGATATTGTTTTTATAAGATTGCAAAATAGAAATATTAAAATTCTTATCCGTGTAGGGCCCCTTTGGGGTAAAGCGGGAAGAATTTGAATGTTTATATGAAGCAATCTTTATATCAGGAATTAACCCCAACTGTCTATAAAACTCCCTATTATTCTTCTTCAATGAGTCATCATCTAAATATGGGAAAATTCTACGAATTATTTTCATCGCCTCTTTAAGCTGTGAACCATTGGGGAATGGACCAAAAATAGAATCATATTTCTGTTTTTCTAAATTTCTTCCACGAATTATTAAGACTCTGGGTAAACCCCCTAAATCCCCCTTGTCAGGGTGACTTTGAATTCCTCCTCCCCTGACAAGGGGAGGTTGGGAGGGGTTTGTTATACAAACATAATTAAAACTTTTATTATCTTTCTCTTTTGTATTATATTTTGGCTGATATTTCTTTATTAGACTTGTTTCAAGTATCAATGCTTCGAGTACGCTATCTGTCTCTTGCCATTCTATATTATCTGTCTGTGTGACCATATCTAGAATAGCTGGACCACGAGTATTTATCAAATCCTTACCAAAATAGCTCTTCACCCTATCTCTTAGAGAAGTTGCCTTACCTACATACAAAATCCTCTCCGCTAGGCCTTGCCTAGCGGAGAATTTACCCTTGAGAAAGAAATACACTCCTGATTTATCTGGCATTTTCAGTTTTTTAAATTCTTGACTATTCATACTGTATATATTATATTAAACCGAAATGTAAAACAAATAAATAAAGGTTATGATGAAACAAGGAGAGAAATTAGAAAAAATCGGCCAAAAATTTTTTAATATCACAGTTGAAAAATATTCAGTTTCAACTAGTAAAAAAATTGGTAATGAAAAGCTATATGAATTAGCCTCCGAAATAAAAGTTGGTGAACCATTAAAGATTATCGTTAGAGATAAAACTGGATCAATCAGTGAGGAAGAAAAAGAAATTTCTAAAAAGATCACAAGTATTGAGACAACGGTCAAAAAAAATGTTTTTATTCTCGAGACAGAAAACTTTTTCTTATTTCTTGTGGAAATACTTCCATAACAGTTAATATCTTATAAACTGCATTTCTACTAAGTAGAAATGCAGTTTTTTATTTCTTTTTTAAAACTTTTTTCAGGTATTTACCTGTATGACTTCCAGGAGTATTCGCCACTTCTTCTGGGGTTCCCTTCGCTACTATTTTACCACCACCCAAGCCACCTTCTGGACCAATATCTATAATATAATCCGAAGACTTTATTATATCCATATTGTGTTCTATCAATATTACACTATTACCTTTGTTCACTAATTTATTCAATACATCTAAAAGTTTGGACACATCATCATAATGAAGCCCAACAGTCGGTTCATCCAATAAGTAAACAGTTCTCTCCACATGAGGACGATAGAGCTCAGAAGAAATTTTCACTCTCTGAGCCTCTCCGCCTGAGAGAGTCGTCGCTGACTGACCGAGCTTCACATAACCAAGACCTACATCCATAAGAGTTCGAAGTCTGTCGTAAACATTTGGAATATCTTCAAAGAAAGCTACACCTTCTTCAACTGTCATCTGAAGCACTTCATAGATATTTTTCTTCTTATATTTTACCGTCAATGTTTCTTTATCAAATCTTTTTCCACCGCAAACATCGCAAGTCACATAGACAGTTGGTAAGAAATGCATTTCTACTGCTATTTCTCCATTTCCTTCACATGCTTCACAACGTCCACCTTTCACATTGAAAGAGAATCTATTCGCCTTCCATCCACGGAGACGAGCTTCTTCGCTTGTCGCAAACATATCACGAATATGAGTAAATGCACCTGTATAAGTCATTAGATTCGATCTTGGAGTTCTACCTATCGGTGATTGATCTATCATAACTACACGAGATAAGTATTCTGTCCCTGTGAAAGAAGCACAATTATGAGTCAAAGCTGAACGAAATTTTCTCTCAAGTCTTGCCTGTAAATTCTTGTGAAGAATCTCATACATAAAAGAACTTTTACCAGAACCGGAAACTCCGGTAATAGTCACCATTTTTCCAAGTGGAACTTCTGCATTCAAATTATCAATATTAAAAACTTTTCCACCAACTATTTTCAAACTTCCCTTATCAGAAGTCCTTCTCTTCTCTGGAATTTCGATTCTTGTTTCATTACGAAGATAAGCCAAAGTTCTAGATTTGGAAACATTCTTCGGCGCATCAAGTAAGTCTTGTAAATAATCAGCAACTATAACTTGCCCACCATGAACTCCTGCGAGAGGACCTATATCGACAAGATAGTCAGATGCAAAAATAGTATCTTCGTCGTGTTCAACTATTATAATAGTATTTCCTAGATCACGAAGATTCTCGAGGGTTTTTATTAATTTATCATTATCTCTCTGATGAAGTCCTATTGTGGGTTCATCGAGAACATATAATGCTCCTACCAAACGAGATCCGAGCTGAGATGCGAGACGAATACGTTGAGCTTCACCACCAGATAGAGTATTGGCTTTTCTATCGAGAGATAAATAATCCAAACCGACATTTAGGAGAAATTCTAATCGAGATTCTATTTCCTTTATTACAACTCTTGAAATTTCCTTCTCTTGTTCTGTGAGACTTAGATCTACAAAGAAATCGGCGACATCTGTAATAGAAAGACTTGTGAGTTTTACTATATTTGTCTTCTTGTCACCTATGAATACATGTAATGCTTCAGTACGAAGCCTTGCACCTTTACAATCATCACACACCTCCTTGCCTCCAAAGTATTTAGTACCTAGACCATTACAAGTAGGACATGCTCCATAAGGCGAATTGAAAGAGAACAGTCTTGGCTCTACCTCGGGGAAAGAGAATCCATCACGAGCGCAAGCAAATTTCGAAGACATAAGGAATTCTTCTTCATCTATTTTTATTATCACCAATCCTTCAGATTCAGTAATAGCCTTCTCTATGGCTTCATTCAAACGCATTTTGGAATCATCTGGACTATCTTTGAATTCATGAATAGCAAAATTATCTACGATGACTTCTATATCATGCTTGGCTGTTTTCTTTATATCTATTCTCTCTCGAAGATTTCTGATTTCACCATCCATTCTTACACTTGTATAACCCTTGTTCAGTAAATCATAGAGAAGTTGATAGTACTCACCTTTGCGTCCACGAATTACAGGAGAGAGGATGGAGACTGGTGCTTCATTCCACTCTACCCCCATTACCTTCTTCTTCTTATTATCTTTCTCAAAATTCTTTATCTTATCCATTGCGAAATTCATTATTTCTTCATTGGAAAGTTTCTTTATCTCATCTCCACATAAAGAACAATGAGGTCGGCCTACACGAGCATAAAGAACTCTCAAATAATCATAGATCTCAGTAATAGTTGCAACTGTAGAGCGAGGGTTATTTGATCTTGATTTCTGGTCAATAGAGATAGCAGGAGAAAGACCTGTAATCTCATCTACATCTGGCTTTGGCATTTGATTTAAGAATTGGCGAGCATAAGCAGAGAGACTCTCCACATAGCGACGCTGACCTTCTGCGAAAATGGTATCGAAAGCTAGAGATGACTTCCCTGAGCCTGACATACCAGTAATAACCACCATCTTATTGCGAGGCATTTCAAGACTAATGTTCTTTAGATTGTGGGTTCTAGCCCCTTTTATTATTATTTTGTCTTGGTTTTTATCTTTCATAAATTCTGTATAAATTCATACAAACCCCGCATCTCTCCTAGAGGGGGTATATCAATATTAAACTACCTACACAATAACACATAATTAAAAACATGGCAAAGATATAATGATTTAGAATAGAATCTATGAATCAATTATTTATTTTCTTTTTATTTCCACCTCTGGCATACCCATCACATAAGGGCCAACCTGATATTGAGCAAAATATATTTTAATTTTATCTTTTGTAAAAGTAAATACACTGAAATTCTCAGCTTTCGATTCTGTTCCATTTTCAATAGCCTCCACAAGAGAATCTATATAGTCATTCTTACTTTCTTCTGAGAAAAAATCTATATCATTTAAATCAGACACCGTATATTTCTCAATAAGATTATTCCTTGATTCTTCTGAGAGGTATTTCAGATATTGTCTATTATCAGGAAATAAATCTTTCAATTCAATCATTCTTTTATTCTTTATATCGTAATTAAACGAAACATTATCCTCATAACCATGAGCTCCCCCTGTAAAACCTCCATATTTCAAAACAAAACTTATATAAGAAGAATTACTTTGAACAATAACAAAATCGGAATAAAAAGAGAATTTATCTTCATCTTTAGATGGGGCCTTCGGTAAATTTTCCCCTTCCATTTGTGTATCATATCTGGCTTGCCAATTCTCCTTACTTATTAACTTATCATTCTCCATCTTATCCTTTAATAGTTTCTCTATGCTTAAATTAAAATCTGAATCTACTTTTTTAAAAGATGGATATTTCACATCAAATTTTACATACGCATCTCCATCTTTTAAAACCCTTGTCTCATAAGAGCCAGCTATAATATCATCTTCTTCAATATTAGTAATAACGATAGGATTATCTTCTACTTTTTCTTTATTAAATTTATTAAAAATAACCCAAGCTGTGATAATTAAAATTACCAATATTAATATTGTGATGTATATTCTCTTCATAATTTAATTATACTACTTTTCTAATAAAATTAATTTATATTTCCAGCCTTGCTGGGAAAATTTTAGAATAGATTTATAGATTGTCAAACTTACCTTTTAAAACCACTATCTCATCACGAAGAATTGCGGCGGTTTCAAAGTCGAGTTCTTTCACAGCCTTATTCATTTCCTTTTCTTTTATTTTAATTATCTTTTCATAAACTTTTTTATTTCTATCGTCATCTGAAAGCAAAAGATTATTTATACTATCTTTTTCACTCTTACCCTTGTTACTCTTATCCTTTGTAAACGCTTTTTTGAATAATTCTACATCTAGATCAAGTTCTGCATTCACAGCTTTCTCGTGCTTGTTCTCTAATTCTTCTGTTATATCCTTTATCTTTTTTAAAATAGTTTTCGGAGTAATACCATGCTCTTTATTATAAGCTACTTGGATAGCTCTTCTACGATTTGTTTCCCCTATTGCTCTCTCCATCGAGCCCGTCATAACATCAGCATAGAGAATTACTTTACCTTCCACGTTACGAGCTGCACGACCGATAATTTGAATCAGGGAAGTTTCAGAGCGAAGGAAACCTTCCTTATCTGCATCAAGAATTCCAATAAGAGCAAGCTCCGGTAAATCAAGTCCCTCACGAAGTAAGTTTACTCCGACAATTATATCTATCTCTCCTTTTCTAAAAGAAGTTAGTATTTGAATTCTCTCAATTGTTTTTATGTCACTATGTAAATACTCCGCTTTTATTCCTTTCTCTTTCAAGTATAAAGATAAATCTTCAGCCATCTTCTTCGTAAGAGTTGTCGCTATAACTCGAAAGCCTTTCTTAATAGTCTTCTCAGCTTCAGCAATGAAATCTTGAATTTGACCGGGATATTTTTCACCTGCACTCACTGGTCTCACCACAATTTCTGGATCTATAAGTCCTGTAGGGCGAATTATCTGCTCTACTATTTGCTTACTTTCAGTTTTCTCTTTATCGCTTGGAGTGGCTGAGACATATATCATCTGACCAACCCTTTCCTCAAATTCATTTATTTTAAGAGGCCTGTTATCTTTTGCAGAAGGCAAACGAAAGCCAAACTCTACTAGAGTATTCTTACGCGAAGCATCCCCGGCATACATTCCGCCGAGCTGAGGTAATGTCACATGAGACTCATCGATGATAGTTAAAAAATCTTCTTTAAAATAAGAAAGTAATGTTTCCGGGGCTTCACCTTCTTTCTTACCAGACATAAGACGAGAATAATTCTCAATACCATTACAGTATCCTATTTCTTTTATCATTGCCAAGTCGTAACTTGTACGTCTCTTAATCCTCTCTGCCTCAAGGAGCTTCCCTTCTTTCTCAAATTTCTTAAGTTGACTTGCAAGTTCTTTCTTTATCTCTTTTATAGCTTTTTCCATCTGCCCTTTTTCTGTAATAAAATGCTTCGCAGGAAAAATAAAAATATTCTCTTCCTCTTTTATAATATGGGAAGACACAGGATCAACTTTCGCAATTCGTGATATAACTCCATTATTAAACTCTATCTGATATACAAAAGTTTCTGATATTGGCATGACTTCTACTTTTGAACCAATAGAGCGAAAAGTCCCTGGAGTTATATCTGCATTTGTTCTCTCAAAATGAATAGCGATTAATTTCTTCATTAACCCTACTCTATCTACCTTCATACCACTCTCTATCCTTAAATTCACTTTTTCGTACTCTTCAGGACTCCCTAACCCATAAATACAAGAAACAGATGAGACTATAATTACATCCTTCCTTGTAAGGAGGGACTGAGTACTTGCGTGACGAAGACGGTCTATCTCTTTATTGATCTGGGCATCTTTCTCTATATAAGTATCGGTAACAGGCATATAAGCTTCTGGCTGATAGTAATCATAGTAGGAAACGAAGTAGTGCACAGCAGCATCAGGGAAGAATTCTCGGAATTCTTGAGCGAGTTGAGCGGCCAGAGTTTTATTATGAGCTATAACTAAGGTTGGTTTATTGTGCTCTGCTATCACATTGGCAATGGTAAAAGTCTTCCCTGTACCAGTAGCACCAAGTAAGGTTTGCTTCTCCATCCCCTTATTGAGACCACTAACCAACTCTGAAATAGCCTTTGGTTGATCCCCTGCAGGCTTGTATTCACTCTTTAATTTGAAGATTTTATTCATATAATTAGTTCAGACCCCCTAAATCATATTGTCAGATATACTACTAATTAAACCCCCTAAATCCCCCTTGTCAGGGGGACTTTTAAATTCCACTAAGCAAGAACACCTCTCTTAATATTATCTCATTTTCTAGATTTTTAATAATATTTTCAATATTTGATAATACATCTTTATTCTCATAACGAATTACCTTTATACCATATTTATAAAAAATTATATCAGACCTCTCCTTATCTTTATTCTTTAATTTATCATGAATTCCTCCATCAATTTCAATAGCGAGTAAAAGTTTTGAACAATAAAAATCAACAATAAAATTATCTATCATTTTCTGTTGTGTAAATTTATATTTTAATAATTCTTTATTTTTAATAATTTCACTCCAAAATATAATTTCGGATTCTGTTCTATTTTTTCTTAATTCTCTAGCAAAAGAAATCAACTTTTTATTATATGGAATAAATTTTAAATCTAATTTCTTTGAATTTTCTCCTCCCCTGACAAGGGGAGGTTGGGAGGGGTTTGTATTTTTATTTTCCATATCCTTCTAAAAATTCTTTTTTAAATTCAAAGAATTTATCATCTAATATAGCCTGGCGCATATCAGAGACCAATTTATTTATAAAATAAGTATTATGTATTGAAGCTAGAGTTGCTCCGAGCATTTCTTTGGCTCGGAAAAGATGTGATAGATAAGCGCAAGTATAATTCTTACAAGTATAACATTCACAACCCTCATCTACTATATTAAAATCTTTTATAAATCTAGCATTAAGTATATTTATTTTACCATTTTTAGTGAACATACTTCCATTACGAGCAATACGAGTAGGACCTACACAGTCAAAAAGATCAACTCCATTCTCTACCCCCATGAATAAATCCTCTGGTTCTCCTATTCCTAGTAAATGTCTTGGCTTCTCTTCTGGAAGAATTTCATTGACCCATTTGCAAGCATCCGCCATATCCTCCTTCGCAAAGGAACCTCCAATTCCAAACCCATCGAAATCCATAGCTCCGATAAATTCTGCAGACTTTTTTCTAAGTTCTTCACTTCTTCCACCTTGAACAATGCCGAATAGGGCTTGAGGTAAACCCCCTAAATCCCCCTTGTCAGGGTGACTTTGAATTCCTCCTCCCCTGACAAGGGGAGGTTGGGAGGGGTTTAATTTCTTTTCCTCTCTCTTCTTATGTTCTTCCAAACTCCTCTTCGCCCAAGCATGAGTACGAGAAAGTGCTTCTTCTTGATAACGTAAATTCTCTGTAGGTGAAGTACACTCATCAAAAGCAAAGATAATGTCAGCACCTAAGTTGTGCTGTATCTCTATCGATTTCTCTGGGGTTATATAGTGGAGTGAACCATCGATATGTGAACGAAAAGAAACTCCATCATTCCCGATAGTTGCAAGCCTAGGCACTCCGTCTTCTACACTTGAACGTTCTGGAATAAGTAACGATGGGTCATTTACAGAAACTACTTTAGAAATTTCTTTCCCGTACGCAACCCCTAAAGAGAAAACTTGAAATCCTCCGGAGTCAGTCATCATGGGACCTTTCCAGTTCATGAATTTATGAAGCCCCCCAGCATCACGAACTATTTCATCCCCAGGTTGTAAATATAAATGGTAAGTATTTGCAAGAGTAACTTGAGTCATATTATCATTAAGACTTTCAGGTAAAACACTTTTGACTGTCGCCTTCGTCCCCACCACTACAAAAGACGGTGTTAGTATATCACCATGAGGAGTATGAACAACCCCAGCTCGCCCCAAAGAACCACCTAGCTTCTTTTCTATTTTAAATTCTATAGCTTTTTTCATTAATTTAATTCTTCAAAACTTGCACCCACTTAAGATTTTGAACATTTACAGGAGCAGAGAGTATAAACTTCTTCACTGGATCATTTGGAGCTGAGATAACATCTTCTGTCACCGCTATAATTTCTGATTGGATACCAGGAAAAAGAATATTTTTACCAACATCTAAAGATAAGTCGACTGGAACTGTCATCTCAAAATTTCCACCACCACGACCAATAAGTTCCACACTAGAACTCAAGATAGATCCCTCAATAATTCCTAAAGTTTTATTACCGGGACTAGAATACAAAACAACAGAAGCCGTATCTCCGTAAACTTTATTTATTGTGCCTATGGGAGTGATACCATTTGCATATACCTTATCACCCTCTCTCATTCCTAAATTTTCACCTATATCTATTACGATAGTGTCATACGGTGAATTACCGGGCTTTGATAAAATATTAGCTAATATGAAATTATATTCTGGCTTAATTCTCCCGAGTAATTCTTTGAGTTCTAGATTCTCATTTACAAGAATCTGATAATCAAGCATCTTATTATTCAAATTTATATTCTCTAATACGAGTTCTCTATTCTTAATGAAAACAGATTCTTTCGTTCGGAGAAGATAGCTACTGTCATCTATTCCATCACTTATAACTATTTCTGATTTCCAAAAAGGATTACCTATCTTCTCCCAAAAACCACCAGATGTTATATATATAACCAATATAGACAGAAAAGAAAAAACAACAAAAATAGTAATTGTTTTTATTGCTTTTTTTCTTCTAGCTATTTGTTTTTTATCTCGGAACTGATGCATCATCTGTGTTTATTAAAACTATCTGATAATTATCAAAATCATCTAATATAACTCCAGCACCACGAGCCATAGCTGTGAGAGGATCCTCAGCTATATATACAGGTATTTTTATCGCATTATGAATAAGAGTGTCTAATCCACGAAGCAAAGCTCCACCTCCTGAGAGGACAAGCCCACGATTCATAATATCAGAAAGTAATTCTGGTGGAGTTGTTTCAAGTACTTCTTTTATACCATCCACAAGACTAAGGACTGAAGGCATTATCGCTTCACGAATGTCTGAGTCAGTTACTATTACTTGTCTTGGAAGTCCTGTAACTAGATCCCTTCCTCTAACTTCTGCTTCTAGTGGCTCACCTTCTAGAACACTTCCGATGGCAATCTTTATATTCTCAGCAGTTCTTTCGCCCACAAGAAGTTTAAATTCATCTCTCATATAATTCACGATATTTGTATTCAGCAAATCACCAGCAACTTTCAAATTCTTTGCTCTTACAATTCCAGACAGAGAGATAACAGCCACGTCAGTAGTTCCTCCTCCTATATCAACAATAACGGAGCCAACCGCGTCATTTACAGGTAAACGAATACCTACCGCAGCAGACATCGGCTCCTCTACTATATACACTTCACGAGCCCCCGCAGAAAGAGCAGCGTCCTCTACTGCCCGTATCTCTACGTTTGTTATACCAGTAGGAACCCCCACAATCACACGTGGACGGATAAATTTCTTTGAAATCTTCTCTGCTTTATTTATAAGATAAGAAAGCATTTCTTCTGTAACTTCAAAATCAGATATAACTCCATCGACAACAGGACGAACGGCTCTCAAGTGACCAGGAGTTCTACCTAGCATTTGCTTGGCCTCTGCACCTACTGCCACTATCTGACCGGTCTTTTGATTTAAAACAACGACAGATGGCTCGTTTATAACGATACCATGCCCCTTCAAATACACCAGCGTGTTTGCAGTTCCTAAATCGATGCCGATATCATTTGAAAACATTTTGTAAAACTTTTTAAACATAATTATGAGTAGTCTCTAATAATCAATTTTAGCGACTAGATTCTAGTAAAATATTTAGTAATTCTTCTTTATTTACAATTCTTCCACTTTCCTCAACTCTCTTCTTTATCTCAAAACCTCCTCCGATCTTATCGAGAGACAAATCCGACAAACTTCTCTTTGAAACAACCACACGGTAAGGTATACCGATAAGATCAGCATCTGCAAATTTCTCACCGGCACTTACCCCTGACCTTTCATCGAAGAGCACTTCTATTCCTTTCTGGAGTAAATCTTCATATAAAGAATTTGCTTCCTTTTTAACATTCTCATCTTCTCCAAGAGCAAGTAGATGAACCTTAAATGGAGCAATAGATAGAGGCCAGATAATTCCTTTATCATCTGAAAGAGCTTCTACTACTGTGCCCATAAGCCTACCAAGTCCAATACCATATGAACCCATGATAACAAGCTTTTCTTCCCCTTTCTCATCCTTGTATTTCAAATCAAAAGGTTCAGAAAATTTTGTTCCAAGAGAAAAGATATTACCAACTTCTATAGACTTTTTCTCCACTAGATTGTCTTTATTCAAACCGAGACTTTCTATGACTTCATCTGTATAAACTTCCTTATTAATAGCAATATTTTTATTCTCATCTATATAGATAGTGTCCTCTCCTGCACCAGTTAAAGTTTGAAATTCATGTGAGAATTTTGAAAAAGTTCCACCTGAAGCAAAAGTCATGTAAGTTAAATGCCCAATACCAACTCTATTAAAAATATTCTTATAAGCTATCTTTGCTTTCTCATAAAAAGTATTGTGTTCTTCTTCATTTTTAGAAAATGAATAAAGAGCCTTCCAGTAGAATTCTCTACCTCTTAATATTCCTGATTTACTTCTAACTTCGTTTCTAAAAATATCTTTAAAATCATAAGGATAAATAGGTAAATCTTTATAAGAACTTATGTATTGTTTTAAAATATTGGCATGAGCCTCCTCGTTAGTAAAAGACAAACCGAGCTCTCCACCATTTTTTAATTTAGTTTTAAACCAATTATCAACTACATCATCATTCCATCTACCAGACTTTTCCCAAACTTCTTTACTTTGAAAAATAGAAGTTTTCATTTCCTGACCACCGACAGCATCCATCTCTTCTCTGATAATATTCTCTACTTTTTTCATAACCCTTAAACCTAGAGGCAGAAAGGAGTAAACACCTGCCATCTCCTTATTTATAAAGCCTGCTTTAATGAGAAGCTCTGCATTTAGAGAGACTTCATCGGCAGGACTTTCTTTCTTAGTTTTAGTAAACAAAAATGATTGCTTCATATACCCACATACTACATTAAAATCATGATTTTTACAATTCGAATTTTGCAAAAAGAAAAACCCCACATATGTAGGGTTTTTTAATTTTTACTAGTCAAATCTAAGATCTGACTATCTTTTTCTGGAAATCATAGATTTCCTTATGGATGGTCAACTTGGGAGTTTCCCATCCCACTCCATTTGCAACCCAGTCAACAAACTCTTTGCTAACTGCAGCTTTTTCGTCAATTAATTGATCGTCTTCTTCGTACAATTTAAGATTTTTCTTCAGGGTATTTACATCCTGAATGAAATTTCTTGGAATTGATGAGATGTCTGTAATTACATCTTCAAAAAAATCACCAACTAAACTACAGAGTTCTTCAGAACAAATTAAGAATTCTCCAAACAAAACTTTAACTTTAATCATAATTAAAAAAATTTAGGTTTAATTTAATTTTTATTTCCACCCTCTGCTTTTGGTGGATTTTTTTATTAAGGTCTGAATACTTTTAACCAGACCCTCATCTTTAATACTTGGAATTAATGAAGAAATCCAAATTATAAAATCTTCACTAACTTCATAACGATAAGCTAAGATAATTTCCTTAGCCATCGGGTGTTCCCCATAAGCAATGATTTTTCCTGCACTTTCTATCGAATCTACAGGAACCTCATGAGCAAGCATTTTACTCAATAAAAAATTGACCAGACATGCTGGTGCTTGATAAAAAAACATAAACATCTCCCTCCTAAAAATTTAAATTATTTGACAATATACACATTTCTATTACATTATATACTAAATGAGGGTATTTGTCAACATGGTTAAAATTGACATTTTGTGATAGTATAGGCAAATGTTCCGTGAGGGATTTTTTAATTTAAATCACCTTGTAAAACGACCCCTTATCGCTCATAAAGCCATAGCGGACGAAAGCTGGAATGCTTAAAAACGGAGCAATTATAACAAATTCCGCCCGAAGCGGATTAATTAACCACAGATAAATATGAGTACACAAAATACACAGATAGATGAGATGTTTAGAGCTGGTGCACACTATGGATATTCCAAGAGTCGCCGTCACCCATCTACAAGCCCTTACATTTTTGGGACTAAAAATGGAGTTGATATTATCAACATAGAGAAGACTGAAGAGCTTTTCAATAAGGCCGTTGCGCAAGTAAAGCATTATGCTTCTACTGGTAAGACAATCCTATTCGTAGGAACTAAACCTGAAGCTCGCCAACAGATAATAGAGACTGCCCTCGCCCTTAACATGCCTTACGTTTCAGAAAGATGGGTAGGAGGAATACTTACAAATTTCCAAGAAATAAAGAAAAGAATTTTTAAACTATTAGACCTCCGAGAACAGAAAGAAAAAGGAGGACTAGATAAATACACAAAGAAAGAAAGACTACTTATCGACAGAGAAATGGAAGACATGACAAAGAACTTCCAAGGTATATCTGGTATAACAAAAAACCCAGATGTAATGTTTGTAGTAGATCCAAAGAAAGAACACATCGCAGTAACAGAAGCTTTAAAAATGAATCTTCCTGTTATCGCTTTATTAAATACTGACTGTAATCTCAAGCAAGTCACCTTCCCTATTATCGGTAATGATGCTTCTGTTTCAAGTATTTCATTCTTCCTATCTAAGATTAAAAAAGCTTACGAAGACGGTGCAAAAGGAACTGAGACTAAATAATATTATTATTAATTCGACCATCGGTCGGAAAACAAAACTATGTCTATAAAAATTACAGCGGAACAAGTTAAAGATTTACGAGACCAAACAGGTGTATCTGTTATGCAATGTAAAAATGCACTTGAAGAAGCAGAAGGAGATCTAGAAAAAGCTCTTATTATCCTAAAGAAGAAGTCTAGTAGTATCGCCATAAAAAAGGCTGATCGTAATGCTTCTGATGGAGTAATAATAGTTAAAGAATCCGAGAATAAAGCTGTATTGCTTGTTCTTAACTCTGAGACGGACTTCGTAGCTAAGAATGAAGACTTCACTACCTTAGCAAACAAACTTGCTGATATAGCCTCATCTGAAGGAGTAGAAGCCATGAAAGCTAAATCATTAGACATGATTAATGAGGTTGTTCAGAAAGTTGGTGAGAAAATAGAAATAGGCAAAATAGAAGAAATAGAAGGTGAAATCCTAGGTAGCTATGTCCATAACAACAAGAGTGCCGTTATAGTAATACTAACAGGAGGAACAAAGGAAATAGCAAAAGACATAGCTATGCATATAGCTGCTATGAAGCCTGCCTTCACAACTATGGATGAGATCACTGATGACGACAAAAAGAAAGTTATAGAAGTATTTGAAAAAGAAGTAGCAGAATCAGACAAGCCAGAAGAAATAAAGAAGAAAATGCTAGAAGGTAAAATCTCTACTTATTTCAAAGAACAAACTCTTATGGAACAACCTTTCATAAAAAATGGTGATATAACTATCAAACAATTACTTCTTAACAACAAAGCGGAATTAGTTAAGTTTATCCGTGAATCTATTGGGTAAGATATGATATTCTATATTCTAATCTTCTTTGTATCGATTATAGTAGCATTCGGAATGCTACTATTTCGAACTTGGGAGATTAGAACTAATAGAAAAATTGTGTCACAAAGTAATCTCTCCCTACCAGAAATTCCGTTTAGACATTTAGAAAAGAATATGCTATATTTAACTAAGCACATAGTTCAAGGACTAGTGCTCGTAGTAGTTAAATACTGGTTCATAGCTATAATAAAGACAAAGAGATTTATTATAGAGAATTGGCCAAAGGTTCATCATTTCCTTAAGAAAAAACCCAAAAAAGTTCAAAGTAAGATGTCTTTTGTAAAGAGAGCAATTCTTGAATCTAGAATAAAGATTCAAAGAATGAAGCAAAAGATAAAAGAGGAAATATAAATTTGTTTTTAGAAAATAAATATGTTAGATTAAAATATGTTTTGAAGGTTATTTAAAAAGTAGAATATAATATTGCCGTCATAGCTCAGCTGGTAGAGCGCCACTTTTGTAAAGTGGATGTCCGGGGTTCGATTCCTCGTGACGGCTCCATAATTAAAACACCCTAAACGGGTGTTTTAATTCGTCACAAGGAATCGAAAGACGGAATCCACGAAGGTGGATGAGTCGGGGTCGCGTAAATTTTCAGTAGAAAATTATATGTGACCGAAAGTGTAATCACGGTTCCTCGTCCATCCATATATAATCAGAGTTGCGAGATTTTTCAACAGGAAAATACTTGTGACCGAACTTCCTCGTGAAGGCTTCAAACAAATAAACATCTTTTAAGTTTATTAAAAGATGTTTATTTGTTAGTGTACCTATTATCATACAAAATGTGGTATACTAGAAAGATGAAAGAAAAAATATGTAAAAATTGTAATAATAAGTTATTGAGTCGTTGGCAAAAAGTTTATTGCTCTAATAAATGTCAACAAGAATTTCAATATAAAAAATACATAAGAGAGTGGAAGAATAATAAACAGAATGGCAATGTAGGAATATCTACAAGCAATATTTCAAAACATTTAAAAAAATATTTAATAAATAAATATGGCGAATCGTGTTTAAAATGTGGATGGAATAAAAAACACCAAAATTCAGGTAATGTCCCTCTAGAAATTGACCATATAGATGGGAATTTTGAAAATAATAAAGAAAATAATCTTCAGTTATTATGTCCGAACTGCCACGCATTAACTGATAATTATAAAAACTATAATTCTGGGAATGGACGAAAGTGGAGAACTCAAAAATATATAAAGAATATATAACATTACTAATATTAATAGAAATCCTCAGTTAGACTCTGAGAAGCGGCTCCAATAAAAACAAAATCCTTTTATTAAAGAGGATTTTGTCATTTATTATACCTTAATTATTAAACTGGATTGGTACAACAGGAACAATATTTATTTCCCCATTATCTATTTTTCTTTGTATTTCTTTATCAGCTTGATGCCAAGATATTTCCTTATAAATATTAAAAGAAAAAATCATCAATAAAATAAAAATTATTACAGATAATATTATATTTGAAATTTTCCTTTTAGACATATATCCAAAACCAATTATAAATAAAATCCCTCCAATAAAAATAATTGGCAATAAAAAACTAACGTAATTAATTTTTAATAAAATTTCAAAAACAAATAACAAACCAAAAACCATAATAGGAGTTAAAATACTAAATAAAATTAGATTTAATTTTTTCATAAATTTTAATTATTAATAATTTCGTAACTAATTATACTTTACCACTGGGAATTTTTCTCCTGTATCTGGACTCGTATAATACTGATATTTTATTAAACTTGCTTTAATTATGTCATTAACCAAAAAGTGACCTCTTAAACTATCAGGGCCAGTATTTTCAAAAAAGAACACTGTGTCATTTTTATTAAATTCTGGTTCATGACAACTAAAACTTCCACCCTTATATCCTATACATAAATCTTCTTTATATTCAACAATCCCAACTTTATTATCTTTTATATTATTATAAGAGATTATATAAACCACATAATTATCACTATTTTGCATATTTAAAATAGAGACTAATTTACTATTAGAATATAATTTTAAATCACTTATTTGTCCAACTATTGGATTATCTTTGTCATTAAATAATGCTACCATTTTTTGTTCATTACCAACAGCTTTCTCAAAAAAAACAATATTACAATTTTTAGTTATACAATCATTAACTGCATTATCATTATAGTCTCTTAAATCTCCTTTTATTAAATCAAATCTTTCTTTATATTCAAAATCACCTATACTACTACTAAAGAATCCTTTTACAAATTTATCTACTAATTCTCCTCTGGCATTAATCATATTTACTGCATCTACTATTGGACTAGGATAAGGACCGTTTGGATCATAATGAAAAGGATCACTACTTTGACCTTTATCATAAGGATTATCTGATTCACAGCCATTTTCTCCAAAAATAGGAACACATGGAGTAAGCTCTCTAGGTTCTGTCCTTCTCATATTTTGTTCCCATATATCATTTGAAAAATATATAAAAAAAATACCCCATGTAATAATCATTAACACAATAAATATTATTATGGGTACAATAATATTACCAAACTTAATTTTCTTTTTAATTCCAAACCAAATTAAAAATAGAGGCCAAATTATAAAAAGTATTGGATACAACCAACTTAAATAAATTTGTTTAAAATATGCTAATAAAAAAGAGAAGATAAAAATAATTAAAGGAATCAATATGCTGAACAAAATTATATTAATTTTTTTCATATTTTAATTAATCTTTGGAGTCTCTACTAAAGGGTTAATTATGTTTTTTATAGTTGTAGTTTTTGATTTGGTTGTAGTTGGATTCTCTTCTTCTGGTTTTATACTTTCAAGTTCAGGGAAAGTCTTCTCTATCTCTTCTACTGTTTTAAAACCGCTATGGACTTTACCATTTATAACGATAGCTGGTAGATCATCTGGCACCTTATAGATAGAAGTCATAGCTCTGATAGCAGATAAATCGAGATTATAATCGAAAGAATATACACGAAGATCTGGATACTTCTCTCTTAGTGCAGTTAAGACATAACCCTGCTTGGTACAATCACTACAGTCATCATTCTTGTAGAAATATAGAATAAAGATTGATTTCTCTCCGCATCTTTCTCTTATCTTCTTCATTAGAAGATAGTCTTTTATTTCAAGTAATGAATAATACTTCTTCAAACTTATAACATCCACATTCTCTATTCCTATATTATTCTCACTATAAGTTATCTTATCTGCAAGAGAATTTAACTCAGAAGAAAGTATGGTACTTGAAACATCTTTACATGATTGTTCCTGAAGAAGAGAAAACTGTACCTCAGAAGACATAAGGTCTAGAGAAATCTTACTTTCTATGTTCTTCAATTGGTCTATTTTCTTGTTACTAAAATAACTAGAAAGCCAAATACCTAATATAAAAATAGTAGAAGTTATAAATAGAACAATAACGTATTTCTTCCAATCATTTGGTTCATGTTGATGCATAAATTAGCTTTGTGCCTTTGCTCGTCTCTCAAAAGTCCAACTAGACTCTTTTGATCTAATGGCATTATATATTGCCCTTAGCATCCAAAACGGAGCTATAACACTATAAATTATAATAAAATAAAGTATCGATATCGATAAGCTGGACTTCCCTTCTGCCATCTTTCTACCTATCATAACCGATATAATGACAAGTATATACAAAATTATGGAGAAGAACAATACCGATTTTGTACTTATAAAAAACCAATCAAATTTATAATTAAAATTAAAAATATGACTGAATCCAATAGTCTGTATTTCTATGATTTTATGATATATAAATTTAATTACATTACCTGAAATAGTTATAAAAAGAAATACAACACCAATAACAGAAACTAGACCAGAAGGTAATGTGAACAAAGCAACTGTTCCATATTTCTTTTTGAAAAGTAAGTGTTTGTAATCAACTAGGTTTTTTATAAAACCATAAATCCATCTAAGTCTCTGTCTGTATAATTTGGCAACAGTATCTGGTGTATTCGTATACACATAAGCATCAGGACAATGATCTATCTTATAACCATGCTCTTGCATTCTGAGAGCTATCTCTTGATCTTCTGTATTATGAGCTTTATGATAAGGGCCTAATTCGTCAAAAACTCTTTTTCTAAATATTGAAAATGGACCAGGAGTCACGTGGATACCACCCATAAATCCGAGCATTTTCTTCGTATAAATAGACATATCATATTCTATGTTCTGAGCATGCTGAAGAATATTCTTTGGATTATATACTATGATAGAAGGTGCGACAGCCATAGTTCTAGGATCAACTTCAAAATATTTTAATATCCTTTTCAATGCTTCTGGGTGAACAAGAGAGTCCGAGTCTAGACAGCCAAAAAATTCATCATTCGTTTTCTCTAGGGCTAGGTTAAGAGCCGTATGCTTACCACCGTTCTCTTTATGAATCAGAATAATGTTTGGATTATCTTTAAACTCTTGTATAACATTCCAAGTATTATCTCGACTACCATCATCTATAAGCATTAATTTGATTTTATCCTTAGGATAATTAAGAGATAATAGAGAATGAACTGTCTTAGAGATAGTTGCCTCCTCGTTATAACAAGGAACAGCAATAGTAACTGTCGGATAGAAATTGAGTTCTAAATTATCAGGATGTTTTACTATTTTCTTTCTTTTTTCCAGAAAAGTCATTAAAAAAAAGACCTGCACATAGACAGAAATAAAAGAAAACATGTAAAAAATTGTAGTATAAACTGACTCCATTTGTTTCTCTATTATATCACAAATAAGACCCTTTTTCAAATTTGAAAAAATGCTATAATAAGAATATGGAAAATAATACAATAAATACTCCTGTGGAAAAACTTCCCAAAGGAGAACCAAAAATTACAACACCTGTTGCTATAATAGTAGCAGGAGTGCTCATAATGGTAGCAATTTTACTAACAAGAGGTGGAGGAGTTAATGGAGATTCAAATAAATCTAAAACATTATCCGAACAAGTAGGAGTAAACAAGCAACAGTTTGCTAAGTGTATGGAAGGAACAGATTTACAAGCCCTAAGAGAGAAGACTAATGCTATTGCAGAAAAAGCAATGAAAGGAATACCTGCTGACCAAAGAGGAACTCCTTATAGTGTCATAATAGGAGCAAATGGTTCAAAGACTGAGATTCGTGGAGCTTATCCTAAAGAAGAGGTCCTTAAATTAATAGCCGAAGTTAAAGAAGGAAAAGTATCAACAACTTACGGAGGAGAAATTACAGGATACGAGGAAGGAGATCATATAATGGGTAATCCTAATGCAGAAATTTTAATTATAGAATATTCTGATTTGGAGTGTCCTTACTGTAAAAGATTTGGTGAGACAATGAAAGAGATAGTGACTGAATCAAATGGAGGTGTTGCTTGGGTTTATCGTCACTGGGTTGTTCACCAGACAGCATTACCTAAAGCTGGTGCATCTGAATGCGTAGCAGAGATAAAGGGTAACGATGCATTCTGGAAATACATAGATCTAGTATTCGGATTAATGGACCCAGTAGAAGCTCCAATAGAAGATCAACTCTAATTTAATACAAACAAAAACTCCAGAAGCAAGGCTTCTGGAGTTTTTGTTTGTATTAGGAACGTCTATTAATCAAAATAGTTCCTTAAACGAGATATCTTTTCGTTATTACGAAGCTTCTCGTGGACTTTAGCTTCAATCTGACGAATACGTTCACGAGTTACACCGAAATCTTGCCCCACCTCTTCAAGAGTATGCTGAACCCCATCAGTAAGTCCATAACGAAGATCAAGTATCTTCCTCTCCTTCTCACTTAGAGTATCTAACACTTCTTTTATCTGATCAGAGAGAATTCTGCGAGATGAATCTTGGTCTGGTCGGAGAATCTTATCATCAGGTATAAATTCACCTCTTGTTGACTTCTCATCATCATCCCCTATTGGTTGTTCGAGGGAAACAGTCTCTTGATTGATTTGTTCTATAATGTGAATCTTCTCAACTTCAATATTCATTTCCATTGCTATCTCTTCCACTAGAGGGTCTCTACCTAAGTCTTGAGATAGACGGCGAACAACTTGTTTATATTTAGAAATTGTTTCTACCATGTGCACAGGGATACGGATTGTGCGGGACTGATCAGCGAGAGCACGAGTTATAGACTGACGAATCCACCAAGTAGCATAAGTAGAGAACTTGTAACCCTTTGTCCAGTCAAATTTCTCTACGGCCTTAAACAGACCAAGGTTACCTTCCTGAATTAAATCGAGAAGAGTCAGATCAGAACTTCTACCTACGTATTTCTTCGCTATAGAAACAACGAGACGAAGGTTTGCACGAGCAAGCAGGTTCTTAGCCTCTTGATCACCTTTCTCTATTCTACGGGCCAAATCTCGCTCATTAACAGCTGAAATAAGAGAGTATTGTCCTATTTCTTTTAAATACATTTGAATAGAATCGTAAGAAGTTGCATCTTTACTATATTTGAGAGCCGCTTTCTCTATATCACCATCCATATCTAGAAGATTTCCGCCCTCTAGAACATCAACCCCAGCTACTCCTAATTTCTCATAAAGCTCATCTAAGAATAAAATATTGGTTTCAATATCGGGAAATGTTTTTATAATCTCATCATAAGTTATAAATCCCTTCTTCTTACCCTTCTCTATTATCTCATTTGATTTCTGTTCTAGATCAAAAGCTTTTTTAATAGCAACAGGTCCAAGATTTTTAACTGGTTTTGATACTGGTTTTTTAGTAGACACATGAGGCTTTGATTTAACAACTGCCTTTTTAATTGCGACAACTTTCTTTGCTTTTTGAACTTTTTGCTTTGGTGCTACTTTTTTAACAACCTTTTTAACAGGCTTCTTCACCACCTTCTTCGCAATTTTCTTCACAACTTTTTTTATAGGTTTTTTTACAACCTTCTTCACTATTTTCTTTGTTTTTTGTATTTTTTTCATAATTTTTATAACGAACGATTACGTTTAATTTCTTCTATTCTTTTTGATAAATTACTAAATTCTATCCATTTCTCATCTGAGTCTTCCGTATTAGATAATTCTTCCTTTCTTTCATTTAATATTTCTTCTTCAAGATTAAGAATAATTTCTTCTATTTCTCGACCAATATCTTTTGACTTATCTCCATACCATTTCTCTGCTTCAAAGTATAAAATTTCAGAATATGGCTCGTGAACTTCTCTCATTTGCATCAGTGCGTCTCGTCCTATTTTCTCTTCTATTAGGGTATTTATCTTTTTCAAATCTAGAACCTTATCTTCCTGTTTCTCTTGCCAGAGTATCGCTCTCATAAGTCTCCTTGCTAATTCATCCTTTCTATTTATTTCTATTTTTATATTTTTATCATTTTTTATATCTATCACCTTATTCTCATTTACAGGATTTGCTTTTTCATAATTTTCAAAATCTTCTACAATAGCTTTTGTCGGTATATTAGTCTTCTGATAAATTTCATTTATATAGGCAGACTTTTCTATGGCACTTTTAGTAACTCTTAGAAATGGAAAAATAATATCTCGAACTTGTTTCCCTCTTATTCTTAAATCATTTGTATTTTTACAAATTCTATCGAGATGAAAACTTACTATATTCACTGAATTCTTTATAATATCTTTCCATTTATCACTATCTTCTAAGATAATGTCCGCGGGGTCTTTACCTTCCTCTAGGATAGCCACTTTTACCTGCATATCCAAAGATAAAGCTATCATTGCTGAGCGACTAGCAGCCCTCACTCCAGCACTATCTCCATCATAAGCAAATATAATATTTGGTGATAATCTTTTTACAAGACCGAGATTATTAATCTTAGACTCATTGTCGGTGGTACTGTCTGTAAAAGCAGTACCGGATACGGCCACAGTATTTGTAAAGCTTGCCTGATGAGACATGAGTAAATCCATCTGACCCTCTACGATGATACTATAACCACGAGTCTTTATCGCTATCTTTGCTTTATCTATTCCAAACAGAACATTTGATTTATTGAATAGTGGAGTATCTGGGCTATTTAAATATTTTGCTTCTTCTTTATCACTTTTATTTACCCCGAAAATTCTTCCAGAGAAAGCTATAACTCTTCCACTAGAATCACTGATGGGAAACATAATTCGAGAACGGAATCTATCATAATATCTAGATTCTTTGTTTTTAATTAATCCTACTGTTTCTATATCTTCTTTCTTATAACCTTTCTTAGTTAGATAATTAAATAATGATTGCCACGCATCTTCTGCGTATCCAATTCTAAATAATTTAATAGTTTCATCTGTCAGACCTCTACTGTGAAGATAGGCTCTAGCTTCATCACAAGTATAGTAATTACTCTCGAAGAATAGAGTTGCCTCTTCCATGATTTCATAGTATCTATCTTTTTCGCTTTTAGCTGAAGGATTGTTATTGTATTCAAGTACAACACCAGCCCTATCAGCCAAAAGTTTCAAAGACCCGACGAAATCAGTCCCTTCAAAATGTTCTACGAAAGAGAATATGTCCCCTTTCACTCCGCAACCAAAGCAGTAGTAACTGCCTCGGTCTGGAGATATGAAGAAAGATGGAGTCTTCTCGTTATGAAAAGGACACTTTGCTTTATAATTTCGTCCTGACTGTTCAACTGTTAAATACGACGAAATAACATCTACAATAGAAAGTCTCTCTTTGATTTTATCAACAGATGATGACATATTATTCGTCTTTAAAAAACTTTAATTATAAAGATTCTTCATTCACCTCTGGAGTTTCTACTTCACTTACTCTTTTAAGACCGAACCCTGTACCAGCTGGTATGAGTCCTCCTATTATTACATTCTCTTTAAGTCCACGTAGATTATCAACTCCTCCTCTTATAGCATTGTTGATCAAAACTCGGTTTGTGTTCTGGAATGATGCAGCTGAGAGCCAACTCTTAGTAGTTAGAGAAACTTCAGTAATACCAAGGACGATAGTTATAGCTTCTGCTACCTTTCCTCCTTCACTTATTATACGTTCATTCTCTTCTATAAGCTCAATATTCTCAACTATTTCTCCTGGTGAGAAAGTAGTATCTCCGGCATCTTTAATTCTCTTTCTTGAGAACATTTGGCGAATTATTATTTCGATATGTTTTCTAGAGATAGAAGCACTCTGCAAGTCGTACACCTTGTTGATCTCGTCAACGATGTATTCTTCGGCCATTTCTTTACCTCCGTATTTAACTATCTCGTTAATATCAGCAGAACCGTCTGTTAGAAGTTCACCTTTCTTTATCTTACTTCCTGCTTTTACTAATGATTGACGACGGAAAGGAACAACGTATTCTACTTCGTTTGTTTTAACTCCACCCTTCTTCTCTTGAGTTAAATCAGCGAGAACTTTTATGATCTTTTCTTTTCCATTGTCTTGTACTTCTAGAACTTCACCATCACATACAGAGATGATTGCTGGATTCTTTGGAATTCTTCTTTCAAATATTTCTTCAACACGAGGAAGACCAGTAGTAATGTCGACAGTAGCAACTCCTCCGGCGTGGAAAGTACGAAGTGTAAGCTGAGTACCTGGTTCACCGATAGCTTGAGCCGCGATAATACCAACTGCTTGTCCAAGCTCAATCATAGAATTTCTTCCTAGATCGAGACCATAACACATACGACAGATACCATGAGTAGTCTCACAAGAAAGAGGTGTGCGAACGAAAGCTTCCTTGATACCCATCTTGTCCAGCATTCTAGCATCTTCTTTCATTATCAATTTTCCTTTCTTAAATATTACTTTTCCTTCTGTATCTTTTATATCAGCAAGCAGTATTCTTCCGTGAATGTATTTATCAAATACACCTTCAACAGCAACTATCTTCTTACCATTCTTTGTTCCACAATCTTCTTCTGTAACTACTACGTCCTGAGCAACATCTACCAAACGACGAGTAAGATAACCAGCCTTCGCTGTGTTAAGAGCCGTATCGGCAGCACCCTTACGAGAACCGTGAGTTGTAATGAAGTATTCAAGAGGAGAAAGACCTTCTATATATGATGGGATAATTGGGAAATCGAGTGTCGCACCAGAAGTATTCACGATCAAACCTTTCATACCACACATCTGAATTAGAGAACCCATACTTCCTCGAGCTCCTGAAGTTATAAGGTCATAAGTAGAACCTTTCTTATCCAAAGTAGCAGGAATTATTTTCTCTATTTCTTTCTTTGAGTGTTCCCAGATTTCTATAACTTTTTGATACTGTTCTTCTTCAGAAAGAAGACCTTCACTGAATTGCTCACGAACTACTTCTTCTTCTTTTCTAGATTTTAGAACTATTTCCTTTTTACCTTCTGGAACTGTTAAGTTATCGATACCCCAAGTAACACCAGAGTAAGTAGCGTATCTGTAACCGAAGTCTTTAATCTTGTCTAGAACATTTGGAGTTTTATCTATACCATAATGCATGATGAGTTCATCAACGATTAGAGACATTCTCTTAATTGTTATTTCTTCATTCATGTATGGGAAATCATCAGGGAAAATACTGTTGAAGAATAATCTTCCTACACTTGTTTCAAAAGGTTTATTTTCAAATTTACTATAACGAGCTTTATCACTTCCTAAAACTTTTATTTTTGCTCTAAAAGTAATAATTCCGAGATCGAAAGCTGTAATAGCTTGATTTGGACTTCCAAACATCATACCTTCACCCTTTTCTCCATCTACTGATTTAGTCATCCAGTAACAACCAAGGATTATATCCATCTTTGGCATTACGATAGGAGAACCATCCTGAGGCTTAAGTAGGTTTTTATTTGAAGCCATGTACACACGAGATTCCTCTTGAGCTTTTTCTCCTAGAGGAACATAGACAGCCATCTGGTCACCATCGAAGTCGGCGTTGAATCCTGCACAGACGAGTGGGTGAACTTGGATAGCATTTCCTTCGATAAGAATAGGATTGAAAGCTTGAATACCGAGTCTGTGAAGTGTAGGAGCACGGTTTAGGAGTACATACTTACCACGAATTACTTCTTCGAGTATTGCCCAAACTTCTGGGATTCCTTCTTCTATTAAGCGATTTGCTCCACGAATGTTAAAGGCTAATTCTGTTTCAAGAACTTTTGAAATTACGAATGGCTTGAATAATTCAAGTGCCATGTGCTTTGGTAATCCACATTGATTGAGCTTGAGTCCAGGACCAACAACGATAACAGAACGTCCAGAATAGTCCACACGCTTACCGAGAAGGTTCTGACGGAACAAACCTTGTTTTGATTTAAGATTATCAGAAAGTGACTTCAAAGCTCTCTTCTGAGATGAAGATATAGCCTGGGAATCATTCTGCTTTGCGATTGAGTTATCGATAAGAGCATCTACTGCTTCTTGAAGAATTCTCTTTTCATTTCTTAGAATTACATCTGGTGCACCAATCTCTTTTAATTTCTTCAAACGATTATTTCGGTTGATAACGCGACGATACAAATCATTCAAATCAGAAGTCGCATGACGTCCTCCATCGAGAGCAACCATAGGACGAAGTGCTGGAGGAATAACTGGTATTACAGTAAGGAACATCCATTCAGGACGAATACCAGAGTGAATCATAGAACGGATAAGAGACATCCTCTTCTCTAACTTCTCTTTATCTATACTTGAAGACTTTGGAATTATTTCTGATGTTTCCTTCTTAAGCTTTTCTAAATCAAGATTTTTGAAAAGTGTATAGATAGCTTCAGCTCCAATACTTGCTTCGAAACAACTACCGTACTTCAATCCAAAGTGATGGTAAGCTATTTCATTTAGAACCTTACCAGGAACAACTTCCGCAATTTCCTTCTTTGTGTTTGATAATAATTCTTTTAACTTTTCTTTATCTTCTTCGTTGGCTACACTTTTTATCTTTGCTTTAAATTCACTTTCTAGATTCTTTATTATTCCCTCTTTTTCTTCATTATCTACTTTAGTTATTATATAACCTGCAAAGTAAATAACCTTTTCAAGATCTGAAACTGGAATATTTAGAAGTATAGACATTCGAGATGGAACTCCACGTAGGAACCAGATATGAGACACAGGGCTGGCTAACTCTATGTGCCCCATACGTTCACGACGAACTATAGAGCGAGTAACCTCCACTCCACATTTCTCACAAACGATATCTTTATAACGAATTCTTCTGTATTTACCACAGTAACATTCATAATCTTTTTCTGGACCGAATATTCTCTCGTCGAACAAACCACTTCTTTCACTGCGTCCTGTTCTGTAATTTATTGTTTCTGGTTTTGTAACTTCACCAAAGGACCACTCTAGAATTCTTTCAGGTGATGCGAGCTTGAGTGTTATAGAATCAAAATCTGTTGTATCAATTGTTTTCATAATATTTGATATAAATTATTAATTATTTTTTGATTTCTTAAGATCGACATCTAAAGACAAACCTCGTAAGTAATTGAGCAAAACATTGAATGAAGCTGGGACGTTCGGCTCACCGATTTGTTGACCTTTAATAATCGCATCAAATGTCTGTGAACGACCGATAATATCATCAGATTTAATAGTAAGCATTTCGCGGAGAGTGTGAGCAGAACCATGACCTTCGAGTGCCCAAACCTCCATTTCTCCAAATCTCTGACCTCCACCTTGAGCTTTACCTCCGAGTGGCTGTTGAGTTATTAGAGAGTAAGGACCGATAGAACGCATGTGAAGCTTGTCTTCCACCATGTGGTGAAGCTTCAACATGTACATGTAACCAATAGCTACATCTTGATCGAAAGCATCTCCTGTTCGTCCATCATATAGAGTAACTTTTCCACTTTCTGGTAATCCTGCTTTTACAAGTTCAGCTTTTATTTCTGGAACGGTTGCAGAAGAGAATGGAGGAACGATAGCTTGATAACCTAGAGTATGAGCAGTATAACCCAAATGCATTTCTAGAATCTGCCCAAGGTTCATACGAGAAGGCACACCGAGTGGAGTAAGGATCACATCTATCGGAGTTCCATCTGCCATAAATGGCATTTCTTCTTCAGGTAAAATAACTGAGATAACACCTTTGTTTCCGTGACGTCCTGAGAGTTTGTCACCGACTGAAATGTTTCTTATCTGAGCAACTTCAACTACGATTCTCTTTATTATTCCTGATTCTAGGTTGTGACCTTGATCACGAGAGAATATCTTGATACCAGTAACTCTTCCCTTCTTTCCGTGTTCAAGTCTTAGTGAAGTATCCTTCACATCACGAGCTTTTTCAGTAAAGATAGAACGGAGGAGTCTTTCTTCTGGAGTAAGTTCTGTTTCTCCTTTTGGAGTAATTTTACCTACAAGAATATCGTTCTCGGCAACTTCAGCTCCGACTATTATGATTCCGTCTTCATCCAAATCTTTCAATTTATTTTCACCAACGTTTGGTATATCACGAGTAGTTATCTCAGGACCAAGCTTTGTATCACGCACATTACATACGAATTCTGTTATATAGATACTTGTAAATTTACTTTGTTTAACCAATCTTTCAGAAAGTATAATCGCATCTTCGTAGTTAGCTCCACCCCATGACATAAAGGCAACTAGGGCATTTTGTCCGAGAGCTATCTGACCTTGATCTGTAGTACTTGCATCAGCGATAACTTGACCCTTCTTCACATGATCTCCAAGTGAGACACTTGGTCTCTGATGAAGAACTGAGAAGTTGTTTGTTCTTGAGAAATTGATTAGGTGGTAAGTATGGTCTTTACTCTTATCATCTTTTACTATTATTTTCTTTGCATCAACATAAGAAATAACTCCGGCTACTTCAGAGATAATAAGACGTCCTCCATCACGACTTGCGAGCTCTTCTACTCCTGTTGCTACCAATGGCATTTCAGGAATAATACAAGGAAGAGCCTGCTTCTGCATGTTACTTCCCATGAGTGTTCTGTGAGCATCATCGTGTTCTAAGAAAGGAATCATAGAAGTTGCTATAGAGAAAGCTTGGTTTGTAGCTACATCGATAAAGTCGATCTCATTCTTTGAGATCAAACCTGGCTTAGTTGAGATACGAGCTTCTACTTTATCTTCTAGGATGTTACCCTTTTCATCATAATCAATACCAGCGTGAGCAATGTTGTATTTCTCTTCTTCTAATGCATTTAAGTAGACTACTTCACTTGTTATTTTACCTTTACTTACTTTTACATAAGGAGTTTCAATTATTCCGAATTCATTAATCTTTGCATAAGTAGAAAGGTGCAAGATAAGACCGATGTTTGGACCTTCAGGAGTGTGAATAGGACAAACTCTACCATAGTGAGATGTGTGCACGTCACGAACTTCGAGACCTGCTCTCTCACGAGTTAGACCTCCAGGACCAAGAGCAGAAAGAGTTCTTAGGTGCTCTACTTCGGCCATGACATTTTCCTGGTTCATGAATTGTGAAAGTTGGTTGGCTGTGAAGAATTCTTTTATTCTAGCTTGAAGTGGTCTCTGATTTATTATTTGTATTGGGAGAGTAGTACCTACATCGATAGTAGACATTCTGTCTTGAACATTTCTCTTTATCTGAGCCATACCCATACGGATCTTCTGCTGGAACATTTCACCAACATAACGGACACGACGCTGGCCTAGGTGGTCGATATCATCGCCCTTAGCATGAGGATCATTATTTAATAAGATAATATGAGCAATAATAGAAACTAGGTCATCAGCAGAGATAGTACGTCTCTCCATTTCTTTTGCATCCATACTCTTTTCAAATCTTTTATTGAAACGGAATCTTCCGACAGGAGAAAGGTCGTATCTCTCATCAGAAAGAAGTATGTTCATGAACTCTTTTGCGTTTTCTGGAGTAGCTAAATCACCATCACGAAGTCTCTTATATATCTCTATATAAGAATCTTGAAGGGTCTTAGCTTGGTCTTTCTCTATACAAACCTTTATTGCTTTTATTGTCTCTTCGTCTTTACCGAAAAGTTTGATTATATTCTCATCAGATCCAGCACCGAGAACTCGTAAGAGAGAAGTGACTGGGAATTTACGCTTTTTGTCTATTCTTACATATACAGCTCCATCGGAATCAGACTCTATTTCTATCCATACTCCACGAGCAGGTATTATCTTTGCCCCGAAGAATCTCTTACTTTTTAATTCTTGTTCTGTGAAGAATACTCCGAATGATCTAGTAAGCTGAGGAACGATGACTCTCTCTACTCCGTTTATTATAAATGTGCCGTGTTTGGTCATTAGAGGCACATCAGCCATGAAGACTTCTTGCTCTTTTGTTGTTCCTAATCCTTTGTTCAAAAGTTTAACACGGGCCTTTAGTGGTCCTTCGTAGGTTAGTTTATTTACTTTTGAATATTCTTCATCAAACTTGGGTTCACCAAGAGAGAAAGAAGTGAAATCGAGCTGGAACTTCTTATCAGAATAATCACTAATAGGTGAGAATTCTTTGAAGACTTCTTTAATTCCTGTCTCGACTAACCAGTTAAAAGAAACCAACTGGTTCTCTATTAAATTTGGAAACGGAACTAACGGCTTCTTATAACGTGAAAAATACTTCTTCTCTCTTACGGCTGATTTTTTCATATTTTATTTATATGCTCTCGTAGTTAATAAAATTATTCTAGGTGTAAAAACTAGGATGATTTTATTAAATACAAAAAAACAACAAGGCGACCAAACCCCATCGTTGTGAACTATTTATAATTACTGGCAATGATATTTTTTAACACAATTTTACACTATTAACGTTAAAAACTTATAAAACTAGTGATTGATTTGCCATGACTCAATCTTTTCAATCTGGGGTAAGTATATAGAAAAATAACAATTTGTCAAGACTAGTTATCAACAGTAGCCTCTTTCGCCTCTAATTCTGCCTTTTTTGAGTTAAAATCTCTATTTTTTTGATATTTTACTCGATTTTAATATTTATCTTAGAGACATCTTTAGGTAAATTAGAGGCCCAAGGTGGAAATAATTTCACTATTGCATTCTTTATACCTGGGTCTTCTTTCAATAGAGCTTCTACAGATTCTTTTGGTACTCCAGCAAGCTTTGATTGTATTAAGAATGGGTCTATGTTCCAGATAAAATTCAGAGTACCAGTCAAAGTAAATGAAACAGAAATCAAATCTTTCGTTATAGGTTGATCTTTGACCGAAAAGTTAAACTTTAAATTATCGAGATTCAAAACTTGTATTTCATTAAATTCTTTATTAGAAATTTTAGGTAATAAATTATTAATCAATGCCTTCGAGAGGTCAGACTTCTTAAGGATAACAGCAGAGAGAGATCCATTAATAGGTACTGAGGCATTCTTATCTTTAAAGAAAGAATTTTCATTTATATTATAAGTGAAAGAAATTGCATTTGGATAGAGTATATAACCCTCTGGAATTTCTGCTCCTACTTTTCTATATAAATTATTCTTAAAAGAAGTCGCTGCATAAGAACTCAGAATCCCCTTGTCGTTGGCATTTAATACGTAAACTAGCCCTAACACACCTCCTTCAAAAGGAGTCTTTGCTCGTGCATATATTTTATTTAACTTAGTTGTCCCCTTAAAAGAATTCACAGTGAATTCTTTCGGTTCTCCGTTATACGATTCTCCTATTAAAAACGAGCTCGCTGTCACTTCGGCTGTCCCTGGTATAACTTTCTTATCTTTATCTAATGTATACCCTGGAATAATCACCTCTTTATCTAATGTATAAAGTTTACCCTCTTCATCTTTAATATAAGTATTTGATAGTAGTTTCTGGGGTGTCGTACTGTATTCATTATAGAACAATATCTCGCCCTTAGATTTCGTAGAGGCTTCTTGTGTATCTGATAATGTAATATTCTTAAATTCTTCATCTTCCACTATCATTATTTCGAAAGGAATATCTGTATTTAAATCCTTCGATGCTTTAAATTCTTTATTTTCAATATTGAATGACTGCTTTTTATTCTCTATTTCTACTTTTGTATTTTCAAACAAAACAGAAGCTAAATATCCTAATATTAAAAATAAAGTGATTAAGAAAATAGGAAGAAATGAGCCTTTCTTTTTATTTCGTTTTAAATTAGGATAGCTGTTAGTCTGAATATTTGTCTCTTCATATTTTGTATAATTAGTAATCCTAGGTAAATAATCAATAGAAACATCACTCTTCTTGATGTTTGTAATTTTTTTATTATTTATTTTTATATCTTCAAATTTTCTTTTCTCCATTTTATTTATTTTCACTTTTTCTTGATACAGCGATAGCTTCAATCATTAAGAATGGGTCGCATGTACCATTAGAAACATTGCACATATTGAGGAATTCTCTTCCATCAAGAGTTATAACTTCTGATTTATATTTAGTGATAAGAGAAGGAGCATACTCTTCTTTGTTTATAGTATCAGAGAACCATTGTCTGATATCATCATCTGCTGTAAGGAAAATAGTACTAGGTAGTGCTAGACTGTGTGGTAGTGTATTCACACATTGTCTAAAGGCTTCACCCCACGACTTCTCAATAGAATTAAAAAGAGGTAAAACATTCTCTTTTCTTTTATCTGAAAGAGTACCTGATATAAAAAGATTGAGTAACTCTTTGGCATCTCGTAAATCAATATTTAATTTGGTACAGATATATCTATAGAAAGTTTTCTTACCAAATGGGAATGATAGTGACGACATGAGAATACCTTTCGAAACTATTCCAACTTCTGTAATCTCGCCACCAACGTCCAGAAGAAGATAAGAGTCTGACCCTACGTACCTATCACGAACAGCTAAGTAAGAATCAACCATAAAGGACGAGAATGAAACAGGTGTGTGGTGATATAATTTCGATAAAATTGTTCTTATATTATCCAAACAAACTTTAGAAGAAAGGGATATCACTATATTCATCTCTATAGACCTACTTCTCATACCAACAGGATTCGTCACATTGTATCCATTCAGAGATACAGCCATAATATGCTGTTCTACTAGTTCTAAGCTTGAATTGTCTTCAGGATATTTATTTTTATAAGATTCTGATAAATTTAATATTTCTTTTTGGAGTAATTCATCTGCTATTTTGTCAGTAAAAACAAATGAATGACCTTTATTCATCTTCACAAGTCTATTTTCTGATATGTACCAAGGAGAGGCCAAGACGCAGAATATTTCTTCGAATGCACCCATCTTTGCATCATGTAAAATTGTCGCTGTGGAATTTAATGCGACGAGCATATTCTTAAGAAGGATATCGAGATCTGCTTCTTCATGGAATAGAATTTCCGAGCGAACAGATTTGATAATATGAGGGACGGCATTATTTTCAGAAGAAATTCTAGCTATAGCTCCACCGACGCTATCAGAACCAATATCAAAAATAGCAATTAATTTCTCTTTTGTATTTTTCTTTCCAAATAAAAATCCCATAGTACTTATATTGTACTATATATAATAAAAAAAAGCATCGGATTTATAAACAAAACGATGCATAATATAAAAAATAAAAAGCATTACCAAAAGGTAATGCTTTAAAAACATACAACATATTAATCAATGGTATAAATCTTTATACCATTATCAATTCGATAAGTGAATTCAGACAATGATATACACTCACAACCATTTTCCCCACAAAGGTAGACATCGGTAGCTCCAAACGGAACAGCAAACGATACTATCTCTGGTAAATTCTGACTGTACATGAGTAAATAAGACATGGATTGAAATTCTTCATTCTGAACATTTCTTATTATATATAATGAATTCAACCCGATTAATCGAGCTCTCTCCATTTCTACAATAGAAACGATGTTCTCCTTTTCAATATTCTTGTATAATTCGATCTTTGGAGTATTACGGTCAATAATACCAGTCTGATATGGTTGCTCCATACCATCAATCTGGTATTTTACTTGCATTTGCCATTCAACTCCGGAAAGTTGTGGAATAGATATTCTCCAACCTTCATTTGATTCACTAATGTATACTGATTGCATACCACCATCTTCCCGAAGGAAGAAAATCATTTGTAAAATGTTATCAGAATTTTCCAAATAATAATCCTTACT